>Ga0172379_10004315_pt1 | contig 21208 bp, 20 predicted proteins | sample GrowelOW334metaG_FD_119756 | JGI IMG/M metagenome (GOLD analysis project Ga0172379, IMG submission 119756) | Groundwater microbial communities from an aquifer near a municipal landfill in Southern Ontario, Canada - Groundwater well OW334 metaG | ecosystem: Environmental > Aquatic > Deep...
AGACGTAGCAGAATGCCGAGGAGGCCGCGAGCGCCGCGAGCGTCAGGGCGACCCAGCCAATCGCCCTCAAGGCCTTGGCGAAGAATCCTTGAGCACCGTAGTCATACTCCTGGACGGAGTCCTGCCAGGAGAAGAAGGTCGCGTTCCAGACGATGCCGGTCCCTATCGCCGCAATCAACAGCCATCCTTGGGCCGTGAGTCCGCAAGGCTTGTCCGTATCGCCGCGGACTACGGTCGTGACGAGGAGTGCGATGAAGACGAAAATCCCGAATCCAACCCGTCGGGCTTTCCGCCAACTGCCGCCACCGAACCGGTTCTCGAACCATTCGACGAACGATGCGTATCGGGTCATCCGAACCTCCCTGAAAAGGTCGCGCCGGGCATCATGCCTCGGTTTGGTTGGAGGTTAGTCTGGGGCGTCGGATTAGGCAATGACCGGTGCGGGAAGAGCGAAAAATAAAAAACGCCGTCGGAGCGTGTCCGTCGGCGTTCGCGTCGTAGTGATTGTGCCTCACTCACAGGAGGCTGGCCGGCTGGTCAGGGTGTCCACGAGTAGCTCCACCGAGATGAGCCCAGCGAAGCGCATCGGCAGGTCGCGTTCGCGTTCGACCATGAGTTTCGAGTCCTCGAGCGTGAACCGGTCGATCTTGTTTGGGCAGGTCAGGGCGAGTCTTGCCGCCGCGGCAAGCGTCTTCTCGGCCACGTTCCGCATCCGGCCAGTCGGATCGCCGATTCTCACTGCCGCGAGTACCCGTTCCACGTCCGGCTAGATCGCGAACCGTCCGTTGACGCGGACGACGTGGCCGTTCGCAAGCGTGACATCCGTACTCGCTTTGAAGTCGGTGAGCATCACCGTGTCCTTGGAGAACGGGACGACCCAGAGCCGGTGGCCGATGTTCGTCTTCCCACGGAAGGCGACGACCGGCACCTTCGACTCCGTCAGGTTCGGATTCCTCGCGGGGACGTACGACCAGGCGAGCAGTGTCGTCGAGACGATAGCGGTCCAGACGAGTAACCTGCGTCGAGTGTCGATTCCCTCAGACACGTTGTCTAAGAAAAACGCTGCTCCTAAAAGCGCACTGACGAGCGTGAATGCGATGACGGGCCTGCTTCCGACGTCCTCGCACCAACAGGCCGTGAACACGGAGATTAGACACATGGCAACGATTTCTACGAGTCGGGCCACGAGTCCGGCGAAGTCCCAGATCATCGCACTTCGATTTCGTATCAGCGCCGTGCGGTCATTCGTGCCGCCGACAATCTTGGCCGATCCTACCTCAACCATCATGAACCTCCTTGCAAAGGCCAGCCGGGACGATGCGTCCCAGTTTCACGGTAGTGTGACAAAGTGTCGGAAACGAGTCAAGCCGTTCCCAAACGGTTGACTTATCTTTCTAAATAACCTACTCTGTGGCTAGGTATTAGCTTTCGAACCGGACGCATGGCTACATTCTTTCGCGTCTCGAACCGCTGTCACGACGGCTTGCTCTTCATGGGCAAGCTGGCTTCGCATTGGGGCGGCGCGCCGCTCACGATCGATTGCGCGGCTGGCAAGGAGATCTCGTCTGGTTATCTCGAACAGGTCGTTTCGGCCTTGCGTGAGGCGGGACTCGTCGAAGGCAAGCGCGGTCCGGGCGGCGGCTACAAACTGGCGCGGGATCCGAAGACGATTTCCGTGCGCGAAGTCGTCGAGGCGCTCGAAGGCAAGATAGCGCTCGTCGATTGCCAAGCCGGGAGTTGTTGCCAGGAAAAAGGCTGTGGCTCGATGGCGATCTGGAACAAGCTTCAGGTGAAAGTCAGCGACACGCTGGGCGCGGTGAGTCTCGCGGACATCGCCGGCTAGTTATGCGCGCTTATCTCGATCACGCCGCCACGACCCGTCTCGACCCGTGCGTACTCGCGGCGATGGTCCCGTATCTGGATGAGGAGTTCGGCAATCCGTCCTCCATCTATTCTTTGGGGCGACGTTCGAAAGACGCGATCGAGGATGCCCGTGCGAAAGTGGCGACGGTTTTCGGTTCGCGTCCCGACGAGATCGTGTTCACGGGAAGCGGCACCGAGTCGGACAACCTGGCGATTCTCGGCGTCGCCCGTCAGTACCGGGCGCTCGGAAAACATGTCGTCGTCAGTCCGATCGAACATCATGCCGTGCTCTCCCCGGCGAAGCACCTCGCGAAGAAAGAGGGCTTCGACATCACCACGCTTCCGGTCGACGTCTTCGGACGCGTCTCGCCGAAGGACGTCGCGGCCGCGCTTACGTCCGAGACCGTGCTCGTCTCCGTCATGTACGCGAACAACGAGGTCGGGACCGTCGAACCGATCCGCGAGATCGCGAAGACGATCCGCGACTTCAAAAAGGCGAACGGCCGCGGCGAGAACGAGCCGCCGTTTTTCCATACCGACGCTTGCCAAGCCGCCGGCTATCTCGATCTGGACGTCAAAAAGCTCGGCGTCGATCTCCTCACCGTGAACGGTTCCAAAGTGTACGGTCCGAAAGGCATCGGTGCGTTGTTCGTGCGCCGCGGCGTGAAGTTCGAACCGATCATGTTCGGCGGCGGTCAGGAGAAAGGTCTGCGTCCCGGCACCGAGAACGTGGCCGGCATCGTCGGTTTCGCCGAGGCGTTCCAGATCGCGGACGGCGGTCGTGACGCGGAATCGGCGAGACTGTCCGCGCTCCGCGATCGTCTCATCTCCGGTATCCTCGAACGCGTCCCGAAGGTCGAATTGAACGGCCATCCGAGCGAGCGTCTTCCGAATAACGTCAATCTTTCGATCTTGGATATCGAAGGTGAAGCGATCCTTTTGTATCTGGACGAGGCGGGCATTTCCGCCGCGACCGGTTCGGCTTGCGACAGCTCGTCTTTGGACCCGAGTCACGTGATCGTCGCGCTCGGCAAGCCATACGAATACGCGCATGCTTCGATCCGCTTCACGCTCGGCCGCGAGACGACGGAGCGTGACGTCGATCTCGTGCTCGAGCGGTTGCCCGAGGTCGCTGAACTTCTCCGAAGCATCTCGCCGATCGAAGTCAAAGACGGACGGGGCGGCGAGACCGCCGGCGCTTTCGTCGCCGGGAGGCCTCATTGGGAGAAGCCCAAGGACTCGCGACAAGAAGGTAATCCTTCCACTCCGCCCGACGCTTCGGTCAGGAAATAAATATTTTGATTCCCTGAGTCGTGTCGAAGGGCTACTGATTTGTCGGAACCGATGACTGATATGTCCGACTGTTGCGCCGACCACGGCCAAGCCGAAGTCGAGAACCGCGCCACCAAAGAGCGCTGGGTCTATTCGGATACCGTCAAAGACCATTTCTTCCATCCGCGCAATCTCATGGCCGAGGAGCCGAAGGAGGGCGAGTTCGATGCCGAAGGCACGGTCGGATCGCCGGCGTGCGGCGACGTGATGCGCGTCTGGCTCAAGGTGGACCGCGCCACGGATCGCATCGCCGATTTCCGTTGGAAGACTTTCGGTTGCGGCTCCGCGATCGCCGCGAGCTCGATGTTCGCCTTGATGGTCACGGAGAACGGAGGGATGGCCCTCGCCGAGGCGGTGAAACTGCGGCCGCAAGACGTGATCGCGCGTTTGGGCGGGCTCCCGAACCGCAAGATCCATTGTTCCGTCTTGATCGACAAGGCGTTCCGGAAAGCGGCGAACGCCTACTGCCGCGCCACCGGACAGACGGATCGCGTCCAGGTCGAGGAAGGACGTATCGTCGACTCTCGCCTCCAGATCACGGACCACGACATCGAGGAAGCGGTGCTCGAAGGCGCGACCACGCTCGAAGACGTCCAGCGCAAGCTCAAAGTCGGCGTCGGCGACCCGGCGGCGATTCCGGAGATCGAACGCCTCATCACCGAGTACTCGAAGAAATATTACGGGTAAGGGAATATGGAAGTCCTTCCACTGCGCCCGACGCTTCGGTCAGGAAATAGTAAAGAAAGTGCCGATTCCCTGACCCGAGTGTCCCGCCTCGCTACTTCAATATTCAGGTCAGCGGGATCCCGCCCGACGGCGGGAGAAGGGCTACCTATTATATGAATGACGCCAAGGCCGAAAAAATCCGGAAAGAGGTTGAAGCCGTGCTCGCCGAGGTGCGGCCTTCGCTCGAGGAACACGGCGGCGGAGCCGAACTCGTCGCCATCGAGGGCAATAAGGTCGTGCTCGAACTCAAGGGCGCGTGCCACGGTTGCGCGCTCTCTTCTTTCACTTTCGGCGTGATGGTCGACGACATGATCAAGGAGCGATTGCCCGAGATCGAGGAAGTGGAGTACGAATAGATACGATTTTGTCCGCAACTCTTGACAAAATCGCGTTTTCATGATATCGTGACCCCTCGCTCTTTAAAGTCGAAAACCCTTTGAAAGCGGCGTTTTGCTCCATTCCGTGCGGAAGGAGGCAATGCCGCCGCTTTCAACGACTTCGCTGATACCTCGGGAGGGATCCCGAGAACAGCGAAGCCGACGGCGTTTAGAATGGAGTCGACAATGTCGAAGAATGACATGCTCGGCACGAGCACTCTGGCCGACGTGGCTAGACTGCTGGGAGCTTTCTCGGACAAGCTGGCGGGCGAGGACGGAGAGGCGTGGATCGTCGCCTTCAAACGCTTCCTCCGCAAGGAGAACCCCTGGCCCGCGCCAGAGGTCGTGGCGTCGAAGCCGAAGCCCACGTCGACCGCCGTCGTTCCGACCCTCAAGGTCTGGAAGACGATCCGAATCGGTGGGATGTCGCGCGACGATCTCCCCGCGGCGCTCTCTGCTACCGATTGTAAGATCGGCAAATGGGCTCGGGACATGATGGTCCAAAAAGCCTTCATGACCGAGCCCGAGCAGCGCGAGATCGACCTCGCGAGGATGACCATTCGCGATCTCGGATTCACCTCGAATCCGACCACGACCCAGCGTGACGCTCGGATCAAGGAAATCGGCGGTGAAATACTCCCGCCCTCCGCCGGAGCCCATCTGCGGATCGGATACACCGACCAACCGGTCGGAGAGTACCTGTGGATGTACATGGAGCCGATCGTCGACTCCGACGGCTACTCGCGCGTCCTCTTGGTGAGTCGCGTTGACGGCGGGCGGTGGTTGCTCGGCGTTGGTGCGGACCCGGGCGGCAAGTGGGATCTCGGGAACTTCGTCGTCTTCGGCGTCCCGCGCAAGTAGCTTTCGGCCCTTTAGCTCTGGGAGCTTCAATCCCTTAGCTTCAGCGCCGGACGCGTCAGTACTGGCCTCGCGTGCATCAATCTGCTGTGGCAGAAAGATGTGCGCGAGGCCTGAATTTTTTTGTCGAATTTGATACGATGATTTTGGTACTAGGCGAATATGTGTTGGGTCGCGGCCCTGCACTGCCGAACCCGGTCCGCGTACGTCCAGAGTCTTGCCGACCACGGTCCGCGAGAGCGTGATGTGCGATGGATCAAAAAATGAAAATACTTGGTGCGCGCGTCTCTGCCATTACGATGGCGAATCAGATACAACCCCGAGAGTATTCGAGGGGTGGTGGTCCGGACGGACGCGCGCACGAACGGGTCGACTCCGACGGCTACTCGAACGTCCTCAAGGTGAGTCACGATGACGTCGGGCGGTGGTTGAACGGCGATGATGTGAATCCGGACGACAGGTGGAATCTCGAGAACATCGTCGTCTTCGGCGTCCCGCGCCAGTCTCTTCATTTCTCCCGCGGCCTCGTGTCGGGAGAGTTTTGTTTCACGATTTGACCGTGCCAGCCGCCGAGTATCTTGCCGATTTCTTGAAGTTTCTCGGAAACGGCGATGTATTTTTTCGGGCCGAATGATTTCGTCTCCCACAAAACCACGAGCAGGAGATTCGCCGTGTTCAACTTTTGCATCGCAAGCCGTATGTAAGGCAACCTGTCCTGCCGCGGCGTGAAGAGAGCCGCATCCGTCGCTTCGATCGTCTCGATTAACATCAAATCGATACGCTGGCCCAAAGTATGTCTATGGATTTTCGGGATGCTCCGATAGTACTCGAACCAGACGAGGTAAGCGGACTTGAGCTTCTGGAGCAAGGGCAACAACCCCCCCCCGGGGGGGGTCTAGCAGTCGTCATGTCGGAAAGCAACGGTTCTTGCATACGTTTGAGGAGTTGATTTCGATCGAGAATCTTTTGGAAGCCTGGCAGGAGTTCATCGTCGGCAAACGGTCTCGGCGTGACGTGCAGGAATTCGAGTGCGACTTGATGGCTAACTTGTTCGATCTGCACCGTGACCTCGCCTCGACGGCATATCATCACGGACAATACGAGGCGTTCAAGGTCTCGGATCCGAAACCGCGGAACATCCACAAGGCGACCGTGAGGGACAGGGTACTGCATCGGGCCGCGTATCGGAAGCTATATCCGTTTTTCGACCGTTTGTTCATCGCCGATTCGTATTCGTGCCGTGTCGGCAAAGGGACTCACAAAGCGCTCGACCGCTTCCGCGCTTTCGCTCAAGTCGTCTCCAAAAATCGGACGAGGACCGGGTGGGTCTTGAAATGCGACATCCGGAAGTTCTTCGCTTCGATCGACCAAGCGACGCTCGTGTGTCTCCTGTCAAAACGGGTCGAGGATGACCGGTCCATCCAGTTGCTCCGTCAAATCATCGGCAGTTTCGATTCTGGAAAGTCCGGTGTCGGTCTCCCGCTCGGCAACCTGACGAGTCAGCTCTTCGCCAACGTGTACTTGCACGAACTCGACTCGTTCGCGAAACATTTTCTCACAGCGAAACACTACATCCGCTATGCCGACGATTTCGTGTTCCTGTCACACGACAGGAAGTATCTCGAAGCGTTGCTTCCGATCATCGAACAATTCCTTCGCGAGCGGCTTCGTCTCGAGATGCATCCGGACAAGGTTTTCATGAAGACCGTCGCCTCCGGTGTCGACTTCCTCGGCTGGGTGCACTTCCCGGATCATCGCGTGTTGCGGACGGCGACGAGAAGGAGGATGACGAAAGCGGTTTGTGCCGGAACATCGGAGAAGACGCTCGCTTCGTACCGAGGGATGCTGGGGCATGGAAACGCGAGGAAGCTTGCGGCGTCGATCGGACGTCTTGAAGATCGCCGGGGATGTAGGTCGTCGGCAATTTGAATATGGTAGTCCTTCGACTGCGCCGGACGCTTCGTTCAGGAAATAGTTAAGAAAAAACCGATTCCCTGACCCGGGTGTCCCGTCTCGCTACTTCAATATTTTGGTAAGCGGGATCCCGCCCGACGGCGGGAGAAGGGCTACCCATCAGAAATATCCGTTTCAGAGGTCACTTCAGAATTTTATATCATCAGGTCTTGATACTTTCCTTCGTTCCGTGGTGAGATGTTGCCGTTAACACGTGAACGTCCTGATATGAAATATCGAGTGGTCGTGGATCCGGATCTTTGCATCGGTGCCGCCTCGTGCGTCACGGTGGACCCGTCGCATTTCGCGTTGAACGACGAGAACAAGGCGGTCGTCCTCGAAAGCGCGACGATGGAAGGCGAGCGGACGTACGAACGGACGCTCGAATTGGACGACGCCGGAAAGGACAACTTGATTCTCGCCGCGCAGTCTTGCCCGACGCTCGCGATCTTCGTGTACGACGAGAATGGGAAACAGATTTTTCCGGAATAGGAGAATGGGTGGTGGAGAGTGGATAGTAGATAGTGGGCAGTGGGCCAAATCGAATCGGTCCCACTCTCCACTATCCACTCTCTACTCTCTTCGCCTTCACACTTATCCACTTCCCGCGGATTGACCCCACTGCTAAAGTGCGGCCGACGTACGAACAAGGACGACGTATGAGACGATTCGATTACCTGATCGCTGGCGGCGGCGTGTGCGGCACGATGGCGGCGGAGACTGTCCGCAAGCTGTCGCCGGACGTGAGCGTTGCCGTCGTCTCGCGCGAGCCGCATCGTCTCTATTCGCGGATCCTGCTGCCGTTCTTCGTGCTCGGCAAGATCGCGGACGGGAAAGTCTTCTTGCGCCAGCCGGAACAGTACGCGGAGAAGGGAATCGAACTCGTCGCCGGCGTCGAAGTCGTGAAGCTTTCGCCGGCCGCGCATGAGGTGACGTTGTCGAATGGCGAGACGGTCGCTTACGGCAAACTCATCATCGCGACCGGCGCGGATCCGTTGCCGCTCGGCCTGCCTGGCGAGACGTTGGACGGCGTCGTCCCGTTCCGGACGCTCGCCGATGCGGAAAAGATCCGCGAGCGGCTCGCATCGCCCGGAACGTCGGGCGCGCGACACGCGGTCGTAATCGGTTCGAGTTTCATCGGTCTGGAGTTCCCGCCGTTTTTCGTGAAGTACGGTTGGGTCGGCCACATGCTGATCCGTGGCGATCGCATCTGGCGTCGCGTCTTGAGCGAAGAGGGGAGCCGGATGGTCGAAGACGAGCTCGCGCGGAACGGCATCATCGTCCACAGGAACGCCGTACCGACCGCGATTTTGGGAGATGGATCGGTTTCGGCCGTGAAGCTTGCTGACGGTTCGGCGATCGAAACCGGTTTCGTCGGTTACGGCGTCGGTCTGTCCGGCGCGCCGCGGTTCGCGATCGAAGCCGGTCTCGCTGGCGGGTCGAACGGTCTCGAGACCGACGACCATCTCCGCACTGGAGCGCCCGACGTCTGGGCGGCCGGCGATTGCGTCTCGTATCCCGACCGCGATTCGGGACGACGGCACCGTCCGGCCAACTGGCTGAACGCGCAGGAGCAGGGGAAGTACGCCGCCGAAGACGCGGTCTCGGGCCGGGCGGAGCCGTTCAGGATCCTGTCCGCCTACTCGATGCAGATTTTCGGCCTCCCGACCTCGATGATCGGCGATCTGACCGAGCGCGATGGCTCGAGTTGGGTCGCGCGCGGTCCGGCCGACAACGGTTCTATTGCCAGGTTCCATGTCCGTGATGGTAAAATCGTCGGAGCGGCGTTGCTCGGCGCGACGGTCGGACGCGCGGCCGTGGTCTCGCTCATCAAGTCGCGAGTCGACGTGAGCGGAGCGCTCGATAAGTTGGCCGACGTCGGTTTCGATCTCGACACGCTTGTTTGATGATATGAACGTCCTCGACGACAGCCGGGTACTGCGTCGTGTCGACAAGGATGACGTGTTGCGCGCCTTCGAACTCCTGCCGGAACAGGCGCGCCAGGCTTGGAGCGAAAGCTCGCGCCTTAGCGTCCGTAGCGAAGGCGTGAAGCGGGTGGTCGTCTCGGGCATGGGCGGTTCGGCGCTCGGCCCGCAGATCCTCCGTTCGGTCTATCGCGAGCGGTTTTCCGTACCGGTCGAGATCATGAACGGTTATGCGTTGCCGGGCGGCGTCGGTCCCGAGACGCTCGTCGTGCTTTCGAGCTATTCGGGAACCACCGAAGAGACGCTAGCGACAGCGGCCGAGGCGATGAAGCGCAAGACCAAGATTTTCGGCATCTGCGCCGGCGGCCCGCTCGCCGCGTTCCTGAAGCGTCGCAAAGCGCCGGCTTACGTCTTCGACGCCGTGAACAATCCCGGAAATCGTCCGCGCATGGCGCTCGGCTATTCCGTCTTCGGCCTGCTCGGAGCGTTCTCCGCTTTCAAGCTTCTGCCCGGTCTCGCCAAGGACGCGGCTGGCGCGATCCATGCGCTCCATGAGGGCGTGAGACATTACGGCGCCAAGGCGCAGCAAGCGGACAACGAGGCCAAGAAGCTCGCCGTGGCGCTCGACAAGGTGATGCCGATCTACGTCGCGGCCGAACATCTCGAAGGCTCGGCGCACGCTCTCGCGAACCAGACGAACGAGACCGGCAAGCAATTCGCGACCTGGTTCGCCTTGCCGGAACTGAACCATCACCTGATGGAAGGTCTGGCTCACCCCGTGAGCAAGAAGAATCTCGAATTCGTGTTCCTCGGATCGTCGCTTTACCGCGATCGCGTGAAGAAGCGTTTTCCGCTCACCGAAGAAGTGGTGCGCAAGAACGGTCTCCGTACGCGCCATTGGGAGAGTCGCGAGAAGACTCGTCTCGCGCAGGCCATGGAGCTCCTCGCTTTCGGCGGAGCCATGACTTATTACCTCGGCATCCTCCACCGCGAGAATCCTTCGCCCAACCCTTGGGTGGACTATTTCAAACGGAGATTGGCTGGATGATCGTTCCTTTCTGGAAGCAGCCGTCATGGCCCTTCCGGTCGAAGCGATGCTCCCCTGGCCCATGCTTGCAGGGGAGCGCGGATCTCCCCGGTTAACCCCGGGGAGGTTTTTTGTGGAGCTGGCGAATCGAAGCGAATCGGAACGAATGGACGCGAATCCGGGGGGTCGATCCGGATAAGTCGGTACGAGTCGGTCCCTTCCTTTGCGACAAGGGAAGGTTAGGATGGGTTCTATCCGGAAATCGTAGGTTCACAAACAATCGGAACAATACCATTAAAGTAACCCCTCCCAACCTCCCCTTACGATAATGGGAGGGGCCGACAGGTCGATGATCATAGGCGGCATCGGACTGTTCCCATTTTCTTTCTCTACGGCTAAACTTCGTTCATGCTGAAGAGGCTCAAGACAACGTTCGCCAAACCGACGCGGATGATGGTCGTTTTGGCGTATGTCACGGTCGTAGCGTCATCGGTGGCGCTTTCGCTTTGGGTCCAATCATCCGGCAACTTTCCCGATCCCGACAGTTTCTATCACGGCCGGGTGGCGGCGCTTATCGCCGAACGCGGACCGCTCCACCATTTTCCCTGGCTCGCGAAAACGGTCTTCGCCGATTATTACGTCGACCATCATTTCCTCTATCACGTCCTCTTGATCCCGTTCGTGCAGGCTTTGCCGTCGCTCGCGACGGCGCTTCGCGTCTCCTCGATCGTCTTCGCCGCGCTCGCGGTCGTCGCCGGACTGTTCCTGTTGCGCAAGCTCGGCGTCGGTCCCGTCGCTTTTCTCGCACCGCCGCTTTTTCTCGTCTCGAATCCGCTCGTCTTCCGTCTCAACCTGGCGAAGACGCCGTCCTTGGCGCTCGTCGCGCTTTTCACCGGCTTCTATGCCGCGGCGCGACGACGACTCCTGCTCCTCGGCTTCATCTCCTTCCTTTATGTCTGGCTTTATGACGGTTGGATCCTGCTCCTGTTCGCCGTCTCGACCGTCGTGCTGGCCGATGTCCTGGTCCCCGAACGTGAAGGCGAGCCGACCGACGCGGACGGTTGGCATTGGCGGCATCGCCTGTTCTCGAGACGCAACGCCGCTCTCATCGGGACGACGCTCGGCGGGATCGCGCTCGGACACGTCATCAATCCGTACTTCCCGGAGAACCTGCCGTTCGAGTGGCTACACATCGTCCGGATCGGCATCATCGGTTTCAAGGACACGATCGGAGTCGGAGCCGAATGGTATCCGTACGCCCCGTCCGAACTGCTCGCCGCGACGTCGACGACCTTCCTCGCGTTCCTGACGGGTGGCGTCGCCTTCTTCGTCGCCCTGATGCGGAGCCGCCGCATCGACCGTCCGTTCGACCGTTCGCGCATAGTCGACACGGTGGCGCTTTCGGTCTTCGCCGCCGTCGCTTGCGTCTTCACCGTGCGTTCGAAGCGGAACGTCGAGTACTTCGTACCGTTCGCCGTCTTCGCCGCGCTCTCGAGCTACGACCTGTTCCTCAAGGTCGGAGGGCTCGAGGAGTTCAAGCGCGCCCGTCCGCTCATCGGTCGCGCCGGCACGATCACGATCGCCGCATATCTCGCGATCGTGATGGCGTTCGTCGCGGCGCGCGATCTCGGTTCGGTACGGAACGATTTCACGAACGGCGTCCCGCCGACGAAATACGCCGGTCTCGCCGCCTGGCTCGGCCGGAACACGCCCGAGGGGAGTCTCGTTTTCCATAACGACTGGGACGATCCGCCGTATTTCTGGCTGAACGGCCTGCACAACCGTTTTCTCGTGGCGCTCGATCCGACTTTCATGTACGTCAAAGACCAGCCCTTGTTCGAGGAATGGGTCGGCATCACGCAGTCCAAGATCGGGGATCGTCTCGCCGATCGGATCCGCTACGACTTCGGCGCCGATTACGCCTTCGTCGACAAGGATCATCCCGCGCTTCGGGCCGCGTTCGACGCCGACAAGGGCCTGCATCTCCTGTATGCCGATCCCGAAGGTGCGATCTACTCGGTGCATTGACCTTACGAAATTACGAAAGGTACGAATCTACGAATTGGAGTGATTTACGGAATTTTAAGCGGTCGGTGTCGGCTCCCTCTCTTCGGAAGAGAGGGTTGGGGTGAGTTCCGCCGACAAGTCGAGACGTGCCCGACGTAACTCCTCCCGACCTCCTCTTCCGAAGAGGAGGGGTCGATGACGACATCCTGTCTTCGAAACGCACGCGTTCCATCTATGTCTTCAGTCCTAGTCAGGCTACGGCCTCATATCGCGTTCGCGGCCCTGCTCGCACTGGCGCTCATGGTCCGCGTACCGCTCCTCACGCAACTCGGCTATACGCCGGACCTGAACCTCCACAAGGCCTGGGGCCAAGCGCTTTTCGAGGACGGTCTCGAACGCGTGACCGAGATGCCGAACTCGCCAGTGAACTATTTCCCGAATTACGCCCTGCCGCTCTACCTCTTCAAAGGTATCTACGCGTTTTTCACGTCCGTGCTCCATGGCAGCGATCCGACGGGTTCGATACTCCTGACCGTCCTGCTCAAACTGCCGGCCACGTTCGCGGATCTCGTCTGTGGCCTTCTCCTGTATCTGTGGTCGGCCAGATGGGTGAGCGGGAAACGTCGTCTTATCGCGCCGGCCTTGTATCTCCTGAATCCCGGCGTCATTTTCGACTCCGCGGTTTGGGGTCAGATCGACGGCCTGCACGCGACGCTCGTCTTCGCCGCTTTCATGCTCTGGTTCGCGGGCAAGAAGACCGGCGCCTGGGTCGTCTTCGTCGCCGCGCTCATGACTAAAGTCCACAGCGTGGTGTTCCTGCCGCTCATCCTGGCGCTCGCCTTGTTCGACGATGGCGTCAGGGGATTCGTCCGTCGGAGACTCCCCGCAATCATCGCCGTTTTCTCGATCGCCGTCTTGCCGTATCTTCTCGCGCTCGGTCCGGCGAGACTGCTTCTCGGGTCGGCCGGGTCGGTCTCGAAATATCCGTTCCTCACCTTGAACGCGTTCAATATCTGGTGGCCGTTCGCGCGGATCGTCGGCGGGTTGGCGCGGGATGACCAAGGGCCGTTCCCGATGGTCTACGTCGGGTTCGCGGTCTTCGCTTTCGCCGCGATCCTGATCCTCGATTCCTGGCGCCGCGACCGGAGCGAGAAGCGTACGATCATCGCCGCCGCGCTGATCGCCTTCGCGTTCTACATGTTTCCGACCGAGATCCACGAGCGCTACCTGTTCCCGTTCTTCCCGTTCGCGGCGCTGGTCGCGGCTTGGGATCCGCGGTGGCGCAAGATCGTGCCGGTGCTGGCGATCGGTTTTCTCGTCGATTTGTTTTTCGCCTCGGAAGCGGTAATATTCCCGACGGCGCCGATCCAGTTGCGCGACGTGATGCAGGTCGTGGATCCGTGGTTTCTCGTGAACCTCATCTGTTTCTTCGCGCTGTTGGCGCCGTATCTCGAGAATAGACCGCGACAGATCGAAATTGGAAGTCCTTCTCCCGCCGTCGGGCGGGATCCCGCTTACCTGGATTTCCAAGTAGCGGAGCGAGACACTTTGCCCGACGCTTCGGTCAGGAAGTAAGAAAATTTCTATTCCCTGAGGTATTCTCCCGCTCCGCTACTAAACGAATATGGTAAGCGGGACCCCGCCGAGCGTGGGGAAGGGTTACCTTATCGACCCAGTTGTCGGAAATCATCAATCGCATGACCAAAGTCCTCATCGTCCTGCCGGTCCATAACGAGGAGGTGATACTCGCGACGAACGTCCGCCAGTTGGTTTCGTGGTGCGAGCGGAATCTCGGCGCGTACGATTGGCGGATCCACATCGCGGAGAACGGTTCCACCGATCGCACGGCCGAGACGGCGCGTACCTTGTCCGCCGAGTCGCCGCGGGTCGAGTGTTCCGCGTCGCCGCAGGGCGGTCGCGGTCGGACGCTGTCTCGCGTCTGGACCGAAGCCGCGCCGCGCTTCGACGTCTTGTCATACATGGACATCGACCTTTCGTCCGACCTCGCCGCATTCCCGAGATTGATCGAGGCGGCTACGGTTGGCGATGCGGTCGCTTTCGGTTCGCGTTACGAACCGGGTTCCGCGGTCGTCCGTTCGCCTTTGCGCGAGGCCACTTCCCGCGTCTATCGTCTGCTCGCTCGCGGCGTCCTCGGCATCGAGGCGCGAGACATCCAATGCGGTTTCAAGGCTTGTTCCTCGTCCGCCTGGCTCAAATTGCGTGACAAAGTCGCGCATCCCGGCTGGTTCTGGGACACGGAACTCCTGCTTTGGGCCGAGCGGCTCGGCTTCGAAGTCTCGCCCGTGGCCGTCGCCTGGGTCGAGACGCGAGATCTGAAACGAAAAAGCACGGTCAAGATCATCCCGACCGTACTGGGTTACCTGCGTGACGTGTTCAAGATGCGGGTGCGGCTGTGGCGGGGTCGGGGAGAATAGGGAGCTTGCCACGTCGCTCGCGAGCGACGTGGTGAAGTGAGTAGAAACGAAGCTGGAGTCGGGTGTCGAGCCCGATTTTTTTATGTCATCCCGACCGAAGCGTCTGGCGAAGCGGAGGGACCTCGGAATCGGTATCGGCTCGAAGCCGACCCGTCCGAGGTCCCTCCGCTACGGCCCGGCGCCTTCGGTCGGGATGACAAAATCATCACCCAATCATTTTTTGTAATCACCTTCGAACCTCCACCACCGTCCCCGCCTCGGCCGGTCGTAGCAACAGGAGCATGCTACTTCGGAGCGGTCCCATCACGAGCGCGCCGCGCGGACGGAAGATCTTGATCTCGGCGGACGCGGCGCCCGAAAGTCCGTCGCCCAAGACGTCGAACTTCACGCCCTTGATCTCGCCGACCGACCATTCGTGCGTCGGGAGCAGGAGATCGCCGAGGAGTCGCGTCTCGTTGCTGATAGTCCTGCCGTCCTTGTCCTTGAAGTCGAGCGAGACCACGAGATCCTCGCCCGGATCCTTGTCGAGCGACATCGAGAGCGTGAGGCATAGGCCGCCCGACGGACAGTCTTTGTCGGCGCGCAGGCCGTAGACTTTAGCCGAACCGACCTGCACCGGCGCGGACGCGGTGTCGCCGCCGACGAGTGCGGACGAAATGGAACCGGTGCCCACGCCCTTCTGCCAGAGCGTATAACCGCCCTTGCTCCAGACCGGACCGTAACCGCCTTCGGCCAATATCGCGCGAAGACGTTTCGGGATTCCCGCGTAACGCGTCTCTGTCCAACCGAGCGATGGGAATTGCACCGCGTCGACGAGCGCCTCGTGGGCGTCGATCGCGAGGTAGTCGGGGAGCGGCCGCGGATCGTAGGTCGCGGCGGAATATTGCGTGACGCCGAGCAGGAGATATTTCAAAGCATAGAGCGTCGGGCGGTCGGCGAGATGCGGCAGGAGCGAGTCGCTCGCGGCCACCGAAGCGTATGGCGGGATTTGGCGCATCAGCTCCTTGGCCGCTGAAGCGTCGGTGTTGAGCGGACGGAAAGCGCCGGCCAAGATCCCCGACAGCGGACCGAGCGTGACGGTCTGCGCGGCGACGGCGATCGCCAGGACGAACGCCAGAACCAGGCTGTCGGTCCCACGGAGCGGTGCCCAGGGGAAGATCCGTGTCTTGCCGTTCAGCAACGTCTCGAGACCGGCGAGCGAGGCGAGCAGGAGCCCAGGAAGGACGAGGACGGCGTAGTGCATCTCGAGCGCCAACGCTCCGCCGCCCGAAGATTGCATGATGATTCCGATTGCGGGCAAGACGGCGACGAGTAGCCACTTGGGGCGCAGGATGGGCAGTACGAGGAACGGCATCAGCATTCCGAGCAGGAACTCGATTACCGGAATCGAGCTAAAGTGCCTGAAGAGCGAGAAGGCAGTGGCTTTGTTCAACCAGCCGTAATAGACGCCGAATTTATAGGAACCGTTGATCGCGAAATGGCTGATCGTGAGCCAATCGAGCGCCAAGACACCGGCGGAAAGTGCGAGCGGCCAGGCGATCCAACGCTTGTCGCGACGCTCGAGCGCGGCGATGGCGGCGAAACCGATCGTAGCCAAGGCGACGTCTTCACGGACGAGGAGCGAAAGCCCCAAGAATATCAGGAAAGTCCGCAAATCCTTGCGGTCATAGGCCTCGGCTGTCCAGAGCAAAAACGGGAGGGCGAAGGCCAAGGCATGGAATTCGAATAGGGCGGCGTTGGCTGGGACGGCCAAGAAAAGATAGGCGATTCCGACCCCGAGCGCCCATTTTGCAGGGAGTTTCCGCTTGGCGATCAGATACAGCGGGACGGCGCCGCTCGCGAGACTGGCCGCTTGCAGGGTGAGGAGGGTGACGGGGTGGGGGAGCAGGCGGAAAATGACGGCGATCGGGAGGAGCAGCCACTCGGCGTGGTCGCCGAGGGTCAAAGTGGGATGGATCGTGAAGTAAAACAGCCGGAAATGGGCGGTATTCCAGAGTGCTTGGGCGAAATAGGCCAAATCCAGGTCCCGATATTGAAAAGTCCAGTATTTCCAAGCGCAAACCGCCGAGATAACAAAAACCCAGACGCCAATCGCCGTCCAAAGCGGCCGGGGGACGGTTTTGATGAATTCCTTCACTTTTTGCTTGATTTCCATAGTATTTTCCATGATAGTACAGATCCGATAGACCTGTCGAAATCCCATCCCTGTCCTATTAGACCTAATCCAAGAAGATGGGATAAATTCGTTCCGATTGACCCACTCTCTACTCTCCACTCACCACTCTCCTCGGAATTGTCACCATGTCTTGACAATCTTCGTCAAACATGGTACTTTGCACGGTCATCCGGAGGTGTCGGTTTTCCCTCCGTTTGGCCCGATCGCTGGGGTTTCCTCGCGATTTGGTCGAACATTGAAAACCTAAGACGTGAAAACGTGTCGAACGCTCGGGATGCAGAAAGCTCCCGGGCTCAAAAACGTGTCGCCCAAGGAGGGCGTTGTTCAAATGTCGAAGATGAATTGTGTCGAGGCCAGGCAGATGATCGGTACGCTCGAGGCGCTTATCGGAGCATTGGAACTCGAGTTCGTGGTAGTCAATGGCAGCTCCGAGTATCACCACCCCGCGTGTGTGATGCTACCCCTCGATGTCGTCCAGACGAGATGCTCCCTGGTCGCTGTCGAGGACCTCCAGGGTCAGGCGCTGGAACCGGCACCGTGTTGCATTGGCCTCACCGATCGACACATGGCACGAGTCATGTCGCTCGGCCGGGAGTTCGAAGGTCTCGGCTCACACGAACCGAGGACCGGCATCGAGTTCCTGGCGACGGAAGCTGGCGAGACGGTCATGCGCACCGTGAACGATATCTTCGAAGACGAGGATCGTTCTGTGGTGCTCGAGTGGCTCGCGTTGAACCTGGACAAGAGCGGCCTGACGCTGCTCTCCCGTCCTGGACTCACGCGCGCCGAGGTCATGGGGCGTCTCGCGATGCTCAAGGTCTCCAAGGGGCAGTAACAATTACGCCCCAAGGAGGGGCTCGCGTCATGACGAACGACGATGAAGATGACGATGACAAAGGCGGCGGAAACGCCGGCCAGAATCGTCGCCGCGACGGCCAGCGTGGCCGGCGCGACAACCGCGGAAACAACCGCGACGGTCAGGGCGGAAACGCTCGGCCTCGCGAGAACCGTCCTCCTCAAGGCAATGCGGCTGCTGGTGCGGCCGCGTCGGTGGCGGGTGCTGTCGGCGCCGCTCCGAAGTCCAAGGACGACACCTTCGCGGGCGTCGCCATCGATGCGATCGGGACCTTCGGGGTCCGGCGCGTCGGTGGCAAGCTCGCCAACATGGTGCCCGAGCAGATGATTGAAAGTCTGCGTCGGGTGCCGTTGTCGGGCGCGATCGCTCCGACGGTGAGCGTCGCCCTGGCGCTCGGGCTCAAGGCTGTCGGCCTGCCCGCGAGTATCCGCTTCCTCACCGTCGACGCCGTCACCGACTTCCTGGTCAGTATCCAGGAGCGAGTGACCGGCGCCCCGGTGACCGAGGTGGGTCGCAAAACCTTGGCTTCGAAGGCCGAGGAAATGCGGGCGAAGCTCGAAGCGGCGCGGAACACGCAGGTGTGCGTTGTCCAGTGCTCGACCGAGTTCCACCACAGCTCGTGCGTCTTGCTCCCTCACCCGAAGGACAGAACCGCGCGAGTCTTCAAGATGACTGTCGAAGAGGCGGATGGTCAGGGCTTGGAGCCGGCCCCATGCTGCTCCGCTCTCACGACGAAACAGATCCAGACGATTCTGGATCTCGAGAAGGAGCAGACGGAAATGGCAGAGCCGAAGCGTCCGAAGACAGCGAGTGAGCTCTTGGCTACGCCTGCCGGCAAAATCATCCTCGACTATGTCAAGGAATTCTACGACGCCGACAAGCAGGACAAGGTCTACCGTTTCTTGGTGAAGCATCTCGATGAGGGCGAGGTCGGTCTGCTGTCACAGGCGGGTCTGACCAAGGAAGAGTTCAAGGCCCGACTCAAGATCATCAAGAATCATCGCAAGGCCGGATCGGTCGGAGCGGCGTTCAAAGAGGGCAAGAAGGGGGCCAAGAAGCTCCGCAAGATGCTCGGCTTTGGGAAGCCTCTCGACGACGCGGCCGACTGGTTGGACGAGATCAAGGACGACATCGATAACCTCTAGATCGTATCTAGAGAAGGAGAATTCCCGTGGCGACAGATAACGACGTGACGCCTGGTGCGACCGGGCAAGACAATCACACGAAACCGATCATCGCGAGCATCGGGGCACTCTTCCTCTTCCTCTACGGCAAGAAGCTGATGAAGGTCGGGGGCAAGGGTGCGAAGGTCTACGCGGCCTTCGTGAAGAAGTCGGCTGAGAAGTTGCGCGATTGGCTCCAGCCGTATTGGGCCAACCGCAAGGCCATCGAGCGCGAAGCCAAGAAGTGCCTCATGATCTGGTACGGCGTGACGTTCGCCGCCACGATCATCTGGCAGCTCGGTACGATGCTCGATCCAGGGCTCTTGCGGATGATGGTCTCGGGAGTCAGCCGAGCCATCTCCGTCGGCGCCTACTTCTGGATGCTCACCAAGGCGGCCTACCCGTTGGCACTCGTCATGGTCGCGACCCGGTGGGGAGCGTTCGAGGCGGACCTGGTCCAAGAACCGGTCTCGGCCGCGTTCGGCTTCGTCCGTTGGGTCCAAGAACAAGCTGGTGCCGTGAGCGAGGACGAGCACGGTGGGAGAATCGTAAACACGAGGAAGGTCGTCGAGGTGAATGACGCTCTCGTTTACGGTGTCGTCATGGTCATCAGCATGATCACGACGTTCGCCGTCGTCTTCCCCTCGCCACTCATCCAGCTGGCGGTGTTTGCCTCGATCCCGCCGCTTGTCGCCTACCTAGCCATCTCCGAGACACGAGGCTGGGACAACAGCTTCGGCTGGGAGATCCTGGCGAAGATCCCGTTGTTCGGGATCTTGGCGATCTGGATCGGGGCATTCGCTGCCTTGATCTTGCCGGACGTGTTCGGCTGGTTCCTCGAGTTCCCTCGTCTCGTGAACGACCGTGTCATCGCAGTGCTCTCGCATGGACCGATCGAGTCGGTCAAGTCTCTGTTCACGGGAACCTGGGTCGTCATGCACGGCGGACGGCTCTTGGACGGGTCGAAGTTCGATTGGACGGTGGCCAGCTGGACAATCAAGAACAGCATGACCCCGAACCACATGACCGTCCAACTCGACGCGACCGACCGCGTCGCTCTCGCGTTCGCGCTCCTGTTCGTCTGGGGCCTCATCGCCTATGTCTGCACGATGGCAGTCATAGTGGCGGTGAAGTTCATCCAGATGAAGATGGGCATCCTGAACCACAAGTTCCGTCGGCGGGAGGAGATTGTAGTCGAGTCGACTTCGACCTCGTTCTCCACGCCCTCGTGGGTGGGTACGATGGTCGGGGCGGTAGCGGCGATCGCGCTGTTCGCTGGCCTCGGCTACGGCGGCTATCTCGTCGTGAAGGGCGCCAGCTCTTCCTCGACGCCGACCGCACCGACAGCCACGACGACGGCCGTACCGCCGGCACCGCCTCCCGCGACTACCGCGGCCGCGACCGGCACGGGCACTCCGCCTGCGCCGCCGCCCGCTCGCATCACGCGACGCGGACCGGCGACCGGCGCTTCGGTTGCTCGCAACCGGACTCCAACGGACCCGTCGGACTGTGAAGCCCTTCGAGGCGAGGAGTTCAAGGTCAACTGTCGCAAGATGCTCGCGGCGAAATGAACCGTCGCTGGTCTCGCCAGCACGGGAAGGGCTCCATCAAGGAGTCCGTCAGGTGAGAGACCTGGCACGCGCCGGTAGGGTCGGGATTTCACATCCCTCCTACCGGCGCTTTTCTGTATGTCGCGACGGGAAGCGAATTAATGCGAAAAGCCAACGAATATCGACTAATCAGCGGGAAGTGCCTAACATCCGATGTTGACTATTTCTATCGTACTGGGCCAGGATCCAGGATTTATGGGTCGACTTCAACATCGTGATTCCGCATCATAGATTTCTGACTTCCATAGGAATGTACGGGAAGACAGGGTGCTTGTCAGCCACTCTTGACATTTACGGCCATTTTTGGTATATTTGTTCGTTGTTCTTTGATACCGGCCGGCTGGGTTTTTCCACCGGTTATCCGCGGTTTTCCTGGTGTTCCAGGGAGATTGCGGATAACCGGTGGGAGACGTCCCGCCAAAACCACCCTCGTGACGACGAGGGGAGTTCTGTGGCCACAGAGAGAAGGAGTTTTGTCATGACGAGAATGTGTCTGTTGTTCGCGGTCATCATGACCGCCATGTTGTCTGGTTGCGGCACGACCATGTCGGGTCGCAATGCGGCGACAGCGTACTCATACGATGGCCCCGGCGGAGGAGCACTCGTATCATCGACCGCTCATGCTACGGTCGTCACGGCGGACGCGAACGCGTTCTCGACGGTCAGCGACGCCAAGACCCGCATGATCGGGGCCTTGGCCGACGCTCGGCAGGAAAACGCGCTCACCGCCACAAACGAGATCTGCACCCGTCACCTGGAGCAGCTGCGTCATCTGGACCGGTACCAGCAGTATCGGTGCATCCAAACCGCAAACCAGCTGTACCAGCTCCAGGTCTTCAAGAACCTGGGCGGGGGTGCGGGGTGGGTGGGCGTGTCCGATGCCTACGCGCTCTCGGGTGG
>Ga0172379_10004316_pt1 | contig 21207 bp, 15 predicted proteins | sample GrowelOW334metaG_FD_119756 | JGI IMG/M metagenome (GOLD analysis project Ga0172379, IMG submission 119756) | Groundwater microbial communities from an aquifer near a municipal landfill in Southern Ontario, Canada - Groundwater well OW334 metaG | ecosystem: Environmental > Aquatic > Deep...
AGCCAGCGACAGTGCCTTGCACATCGCGCAATACCATCCTTCTCTTGATTTGCCCTGGTAAACGTTTATCTTCTTTAGGATCAAGCGGAATATTTTTTGAGATTGCGGATGGAGCGGGCAAAATGATTTTATTAGCCGTCAACAAATCAGCATAGTCAACGTCCATGGCCTTCCCGACCAATAAAGACGTTGGAAAAACATAGCCTGTCTTGGAGATATCTAAGGAAAATTGTCCTTTGTTCGCCAAGAAAGTGTATCTACCTTGCCTGTCCGTGACCTTTGTTTGGATGATGCGACCCGAAGAATCCTTAAGGCGGATTGCGGCCAAGTCAACCGGCAATTTGGTCAAACTATTATAAATGGTTCCATACTTAGCCCGCTTGCGCTTGGAGAAAAGCATTATAGGCTGGGTAAATATGTAATACAGATAATTAAACAGCGTGACCCAGCTGGCAGAAGAAGCAATGTTTAACACGGCCAATAAGCCGATTGTAGGAATCACAGTGCTTTCTACGGCTGGGGCAGATAAAACATTCGCTACTCTGCTTACTCCTTTTGTCACAGATTCGCTGATGGACGATAAAGTTGTCGGAGTTTCTGCTATTACGGTCGTTGTCGTGAATTGGGGCAAGATGATTACTGTCGTGGTTGCCTCTAGTACTGGCGCAGTAGTCGTTGCCGCGACTGGAGTCGTGGTCGCCGATCCTGAAGGCGCAGTAGGTTCGATTACTTCCGGAACTTTTTCTGGCTCCTTTGGAGGCACTGGCTTCTTGGGAGGTAACGCGACTTTACCATCGCACTGCGCATTACAATGTCCTGGTTGGCCATTCAACGCGCCCTCGTCGCAAGTTTCTTTATATGTTTGGCCGGTCTTTAAGTTGACCCATGAATCAATCTTGCTGTTGCCGCAAAGGTTCGTCGGCGGTAAATCAACACCCGAACAACTGGAATTGCACCAGCCATAACCTTTGCCATTATTTGCACCATCATCACAAGCTTCCCAGACGATTTTACCATTGGACATTACGGCCTTGCCTTGCGCATCGCGCACGATTTCAATCTTGCTGTTGCCGCAGATGGATTGCTCATTAATATAAAAAGGCAGCGTATTTGGATCAGCATTATCTGGCGGTGTCATATAGGCCGTGTTATCAACCTGCTCAACTGTTTTTCCGCTCTGCAGATAGATGCTCAACTTCATGGTATGCGCTGCACCAGGCGCAACTGAGTCCCAGTGAAAATGCGCTTCAGCCGGGTTGGACGAATACCAAGCATTATCAGTATCTTGCGCATCAGTTTGGTTTGCGCCATCGACTTGCAAAGATCCAGGATAATAAACCGTGCCCGCCGGGATAGGATCAATGATATTCACGTTCTTGGCCGTCTTTGTCCCAGTATTCTTAAAATTCAGCTGATAAGTCATGACTGTCACCTGCTGCCCGCCTGCGCCATAAACAACCAGAGGCGCTGACACGATACCGACGCTTATTACAGACACTTTAAGTATGGCCGCGCCAACAGCCAGCCACAGAGCGACCATGGTTACATGATGCAATCCTTTATGTAGTGCATCCACTTTCTTGACCTGCTTTTTGGCTGTCACGGCCTTGAGCGATTCTTTCGGCTTGGGGCATGTCACTACTTTGGCCAAGCCCTTAAGACAATTTTTCAATCCATGTTTGCGATGCTTTACCACAAAGGCAAGCATGCCAACGGCAGCTAAAGATCCCAAGGATGGGAAAGCTCTGCCTGCGGTGTTGCCAATGACTCCAAGTGTCGTTGAAGCAGTCGGTATTATTGAAGTGGATGTAGATATTAATTCCATTCCGCCTTCAAATTTCATCTCGCCTTTTGATGTAGTGGCCGTGAATTGCCAAACTGTATTGCCTGAGATGCCCGAATCATTTGAGCCGACGATTGAGAGTCTATATGGAGTATCAGATTCCAAGCCTAAAATCTTGAAAGAGGATCCCCAGGCCTCAATACTCTTAAAATATGCTTTTGACCCAAGCTTATACTCTGTTGCATCAGATCCTTGGAAATGGGTCGGCGAAATAGAAGCAGGTTGAGTGGAAGATGGTATGACCCATGAATTCTCACTTGGCAGATAAAAGCCATACATCTTACCTTGTCCAAGTTTGACTGATTGGTCGGTCCAGCCTAATGACACGTCCTCAATGCCCAAATTCAAAATACTGATTGGACTCACTGTGAATTCCGTAGACGTGGCCATTGGTATTTGCTGGGTTGTGGCACACGGGAAAAGCGAGGCAGTCTCCAAAGGCGATAAACCAGCATCGCTGACAGCACGGATTTGTCTGTTGCAATATGTGGTAGATGCATTTAATCCTGTTTCATCCAAATATCTGACAGCCACGTCCGTAGTTGTGGCTAACACTGAATTATCAGCAGCATTCTCAAGCCTAAAACCAGTGATGTTTGCGAGTTTTGATGAATAGTACCAGCGAATGCTGTTTTGGCTCAAAGCTTTTCCATATCCAGCCAAAGGTATCAAAGACGAGGTGATAGGACTTGTTGTTGGAGAGCCCGCACCAGCTCCTCCGCCCCCTCCTCCGCCAGAACCGCCTGAGACATATACAGTCAGGTTAGAACCCCCGGACGTTCCGCCGCCTGGCACTGGATTGACCACTGTTACTACCTTTGTTCCAGGAGTCAACAGGTCAGATGTATGCAAAGTAACTGTCAACGAACCAGAATTCACGAATGCAAAAGATCTCTCTCCTCCATCTACGAAAACCTGAGATGTGGCCATGAAGTTTGAACCGGAAAGTTGGACAGTCAGATCCGTATCGTTTGTCGCTTTAGTTGAAGGCGTCATGCCATCTAAAACAGGCACCGGGTTATTGGGGCTAATTACATTAAAATTAAATGAGTCTGAAGTTTTATTGCTTAATGGATTGTAAACCGTGATATTTTGTACTCCAGAAGTCTCAAAAGTCGGAACACTTGTCATTTCCATCTGTAACGGGCTGATCCACGCTGTTCCCATACTCGTACCATTCAACTTGGATACTGCACCTGATTCAAAATTCGTGCCGTCAATGACAATCGTACCAGGAGTCGTTCCCTGAGTTGCTGAATGCGGTGTAAGGGCAGTGATGGTTGGCGTTGGTATATCTAAAACGAAAGTACCTGCATTACCGTCTGATGCGCCCGCCGCACTCGTAACAGTACCGCTAAACGAATACGTTGCCGCTGTTATTGCGATTCTGCCGCCGCCTCCAGCGCCGCCAGCAGTCGCGTTTCCGCCATTTGCAGTTAAAGAACCAGAGCCTGCAAAAGCACCCGTGGAAACAATCCAGATAGAACCGCCCGATCCGGCGCCTGTTGCAGGAGTGAATACGCTTTCGCCATTTGCTGTAATTGAACCATTGACTGTTATCGAACCTGCTACTAATTTAAAAGAACCGCCGCCTGCTCCACTTGCGCCACCTGAACCAAGCCGATTAGGCGAAGCTGCGTTACCATAAGTTATGCCAGCAGCTGCTCCGCCGCCAAGCCCGCCAAAACTGCCTCCGCTGTCTGCACCACCAGCTCCAGTACCTTGCCCTGCAGGGAAACCTTTGCCATCAGTATTAATGGATCCATTGACTACAATGGAATCTGCTTGGATTTCTACTGGAGGCGCCAGTTCCGAATTAAAAGGTGCGCTTACAATCACATCCATCGGAATCGTAAGCGTGCCAGTAAATACATAAGTAAAGCCTAAAGAAAAATTACAGCTTTCGCTGATTGTTACGTTATTGCCTTCTGTTGGACAGTTTACTGCCAAAGCTGGCTTTGCATTTAAAAACAAAAAACCTGCCGAAATGAGTATCCCGGCAATCAAATAAATTTTTGGAAAAGATCGTGACATTTGTTTTTATAAAACAACCTACGGCTTTTTAGCCGTGCTTATATAATAATACAGACCAAGGAACAAAGCCACGCCAAAGGCGGCCCCGCCATATTTATCGCTAAGGATGGCGGGAAAAACAAAGTGGGTTGAGATATAATTTGCGTGTCAAAAAGAATTACTTGCATGTGAATAACTTGTTAAGCAATCAAAATGTCGGGCTTGACTGTTTTGCCTAAACAAGGTTAAATATTGCCCTTGTACTTTCTTTCAACCCCCCATTCGTACGGAGGAGACATGAGCGCACTCAGTGCAGAAGATAGAAGAACCTATGACTACTTGCTCAGCAGGAAGATTCTGAAGAGAGTCTTGCCGGACAAGATACCACCAGAACAAGCTCGAAAAGGCATGATCGCCGTCTTCTGTCCTGACGGAGACCAGTTCGCTGATGTCTTTGGCAACATTGCAGAGGTCTGCCTTCAGCACATGCCTTGGCCGCGAATTCATGCCCTGACACGCATGGGCGGAGCACTCGTCATCCCGGACAACAACCCTCTGAGTCGCGGGCAATATGGTGCCCAACTAGTGGAAGACATCTTCTTGAGCCACTCGCTCAAGGACATTGAGACCATAGCTCTGTATGCTCATGCCCCCTGCGGAGCAGCCAAAATGGCCAAGCTCAACCTAGCTCAAGTTCTGGACTTGCTAACAAGGGCCAAGCTCCAGATGAAAGATGAAATCAAGAGGCTAAAGCTCCCTCTCAATGTCATCTGTTTCGTTCACATTGACCGCGGCGACGAAGGCAAACGCACCTACTTCTTCCCTGTCGGTGAGTGGCGGCTGATCACTGGTCGCATGCCAGTTATCCCAGGCCATGCCTGGCCGCCAGACAACATCAACGTACAAGTCACCTCCAGTACCCAGGATGCGATCTAAACCGCGTTTCAACGCACTACGTAAAAGCCCAGCTATTCAGCCGGGCCCTTTTATTTAAGCTATCGTCTATCGTCTAAAAGCTAATAGCTATCTCCTATTTCCCCTTCTGTGGCCTCCTCTTTGCCAATTGACCATGTGAGCTAGCACCCCTAATCAAAAACTGATCAGGTTGTTCAGCGATATCAAAGAATAAATCGCATGCGCCGCGTAGTTCTGAACTGGTTGATTGACCAAAAGCAACGACCTCGACCAGTACTCCTCTGGCTTGGAGATATTCTACGCACGGTACGAAGTCGCCATCGCCAGTAAAGAGGATCATGACATCTACTTTTTCAGCCAATTTTACTGCATCAATGGCCATGCCCACATCCCAATCTGCTTTCTTGACGCCGCTAGAGAATTCCAAAACGTCTTTGACGCGCAACTCAATGCCGCCGCCGACCAGTGCCTCAAAAAATGCCATTTCTTCGCCAGTCTTTGACTTGGCAACATACGCAATGGCACGCACAAGCTGGCGATCCTCTGTTGCTGCGCGCACAATGGCTGGAAAATTTAGTTTTGCATCATACAAATGCTTGGCCGAGTGATACATATTCTGCGTATCGATCAGCACTGCTACTCTTTGCGAAGGTCTTTTGATCATAAAAAAGTTGTTAGTATTGAAAAATTCCGTTATTTAATCGTATTCCCCAATTTGTTCGTAGTCAATGTTGGTAATCAGATGTTATCCAGTCATACCAAGTCTTCTTTCGCCCCAATAACCCTTGTTTGTCATTCCCTTGAAAAAGGGAATCTAACTTGTATGCAGGAATGGATCCCCGCGTTCGCGAGGATGACAATCAGAAAGCTAAAAGCCCCGATTTCCGGGGCTTTTATTATACTTTGAGTTTGCTCATCAATTCATCGTAGGCCTTGGCATCTTCGCGCTTCAAGTACTTCATCAAGCGCCTGCGTTCCCCTACCTTTTTGATCAAACCGCGGCGTGAGGAAAAGTCCTTCTTGTGCGTTCTTAAGTGCTCAGTCAAATCCTTGATCTCTTCAGTCAAGATTGCAATCTGCACTTGTGGTGAGCCCGTGTCTGTCGCATGAGTCTTAAACTTAGCGATTACGGACTGCTTTTTCTTCGGGTCCAACATAGTTGTTGGCAACTAATTAATCAGTGTGATCCAGTCGAATCAGACCAACTCCTCAGGTGCCAGGTCCACGAATCCCCCAGAAGCCCGGGAGACCGTATAATTAATGCGCTAAGATTACCAACTTTCCGCACAACTGTCAATAAATACGCATAATTACCAATACTCAATTACCCACCTTCGCTCATTGCTACGGTGGGCGCAGCCAATATCCAAAAATAACCAATACTCAATCACTAAATCAGCAAGACTGATCGTTTTGAAAATTAAGTATTGGTGAATTAGAGCTTTCTTGGTAATTGGTAATTCTCAGAGGAGTATTGGTAATTTATGTTAATGCGTCTTAAAATATCTTATTTAATGTTTCACGTGAAACACTCTTCCCTTAGACTCCTTGACCACTTATTCAATTGCGAGTAAAAAGCTCATACACAAGGAGGGTAGCCATGGCCTCAGACGCAGCAATCAAGCTCCGTGAAAAATGGATGGGCAAATCAGTAGATCTCTTTGAGACACTAACCTTTGACGAACTCGATGTTGGACAAAAGTTCATCTTCCTTCCTGAGCCTGAAGAAGGCGTAGTCGACACAAGACTGCGATGTGCTCATTACATTTATCGAAAGATTGAACCAGTAATGGGACATGAAAAAGAAACCCAAGGCAATCTGACTGGGTCTTACGGTAAAGCAAAGCGTATCAAGTCTCGCAAGATCATAGATGTTCTTGCTTCTAGATCAGTTATCCTGGTCAAATAGTCAATACAAGCTGCGGATTCTCTCTGCGGCTCTTTTGTTTCACGTGAAACACTCCCAGAAAACCTCTTCACTTCTCCTTTCACAAGGAGATTTTAACGTACTAAGTCACAGCCCCTTGAGAAAGGGGCCTAGGGTTTTCATAAATGTTTCACGTGAAACATTCGCTGATGATTGACAGGGTTTGATTTAGAACATAGACTAGCGGTGCAAAAGAAGGAGGAAAGCATGAGTTCTCATCAAGGTGGAGTACTTTCACACGATCAAGCGTTGATATTGGTCAATGAATCCAGCCCAACTACGTTCGGCGAGCTGGCTCTCGGTTCAGTTTACATTCTGGTTCCAAAAGATAGTGATCAAGGGCATAAGGTCTGTCAGATGTACAAAAAGACCTCCAACGATGCATTCTTCGATGAAAACGGAAAAAACTACGTCATGCCACATGGAAAATCCATCTGCCTGACCAGCATGTCCGAGGCTGATGCGCCGTATTCTATGCCAGTTTACCTTGTCACATCTTCTGCCTAGCTACACACGTAGCTATTTTTGTTTCACGTGAAACATCTTGCCTAACCAGAATGTTTCACGTGAAACACTTGGTAATTGGTTGCGTATTTGGATCTTGTATCTTGGTGTTTGGTTTTTCAAAAATCCCCAAGAAGGGGATTTTTGTGTGGTGGACCGAGGGGGATTCGAACCCCCGACCTCTGCAATGCGAATGCAGCGCTCTACCAACTGAGCTATCGGCCCAGAAGGTTTCACGGAATGTTTCACGTGAAACACTTTTACATATTAGCCACCCTACGCATAAAGCTTCGGGTGGCACCCCCCATAGCTCGATCAAGTCGAGCGACGGGGGGTGGTGTTCCCAGGCGGAATCGAACCACCATCAAGGGATTAGGAATCCCTCGTTTTATCCTTTAAACTATGGGAACATGCGTCGTAAAATACTTAAGTACTCTTATTTTTCCCTAAGTAAAGCGAAATTATAATATCGCAACAAAAAAGAATCGTCAAATGTTGAAAACCTAGCCCAATGTTGACAAGTTAGCCCATAAGCCATAATATATGCACACTATATGCCAAATAAGCAGTCAGCAATTAAAGAATTGCGCAAAACCAAGAAGAGAACCCAGCATAATATCCGGATCAAGACCCGGGTGAAACAGCTATTTAAGCTCTGCAATGAGCTGATCGTCTCTGGAAATATTGAAGAGGCAAAAAAGACTGCTTTACAATTCCAAAAAATGGTTGATAAGGCCGCAAAAGAGAACGTAATTTCAGAGAACCGCTCAAGACGCAAGAAATCAGCACTCATGAAACTCATGGCAACGAAGAAGTAAGTAGGAAGTAGGAAGTAGGAAGTAGAAGAAGGACGGGCCTGGGCCCGTCTTTTTGTTACATGTTACACGCTACATGTTATATGAGTTGCAATTGTTCATCTCCGACTGCCAAGGACTGACGCGAAGCAGCAATAGCGCGGATAATCTGCTTAGTCATTTGCCCTGCATTGGGTATTTTTCTTTGTCCTAATTTCCTTTGCACAAACGGATGAATACCCTCTGTCTGGCCAGCTTTAATGCGCGTCCATGATCTAAGCTGTGACAGCAGCACGCTCATGAACTCTTGAGGCTCAAGCTCGCGTGAGTATTCTTTCCATTGCGCACGACCATCCAAATACATGTCTGAGATCTGAAAAACATTTTCCATTTGCTTTAACAAATGCTCCTGATTAGGTAAGCTATCAATCCTCAGCATCTGCAGACTTGTATCAATTGCCCATAAATCATTATCAAACTCGCTTATCAAGTCTTGCGCGCAAGTCATGGGCAGTCCGTATTTTTGGCACATTGATTGAACCTGCTTGAGCAATAAAGTGCCTGTCAAACCTAGATATTCGTATACAAAAAGGCCTTTATCCTTAAACACTCCAAGATTTTTCTCTGCAGGTTTCTTATCTTCAAAATCCAAAACCACTGTTTGGTCAGCATCACGCTCTATGGCCTTTTCTAATTGCCGCGCTTGCGCAATAACCATCTTATCAAACAAACGCTCGCACTTGAGCATCTTCTTGCTGGCAAACAAAGAGGGGATTGAGAGCTTGCCTAAAATGTCTTTTAAAAGATTCTGGCCCTCCAACTGTTCAATAGATGAAGCCTTTGGATCATGCTTTTGCTTAAAAGCCGCGACTAATTCGCGCGATTTTTGCCTGGCTAAATAGTTATCCGGGCCACAGCAGATTATGAGCATGGTGAGATGTTAACGCGGGCACGAATAACAAGCAACCTTAAACCTCTTGAATGATATCAAAGCCGCTAAAACTCCCTGTAATCGCAAGCCCAATCAGTTTGCCGGAGTTAAGATTTTTCTCTCTGATCTGATGTGCTACTTCGTTTATCGTTGCTCCAGAGCCAACCGCATCATCGATAAGAAGTATATTTGTAAACTTGCGATCTTCTTCAACTACAATCGAATTATGCGCGTTTTGCATCCTTTCATCGAGTTTATTCAATGTTTTTTGAGGGACTATTATCGGAGTCTTGATTTTTGTGATTTTAATCAATGGCAAAGAAAGATTCAGCAATTTTTCCAGTTCTTTCATGAATTGCATTTGACGTTTGACTGTAGGCGGAACAAATCCAATCGCATCAATAGATCGATTTTTTATCAGTTCTAAAATTTTAGGCTTAATGTCATTAGCAATCAACTCTACCAGCTCTCGGCTTTGACTCTGCTTGGCATAAAGCACGAGTTCACCCAACTTCGTCTTGCCAAATCTTTCAAGACTGTAGAAATCCAAATAATATATCTCGTCTAAATAAACAACCGGGAAAGTTTTTTTCAACTTTTGCAATCCATCAATCAAGCCGTTGCGCTTAAAAGAATCGTACTTTTTGATGACAGCCTCATAATCAAGCGCCGCCTGCCCTGGGTTAAAACCGCGTGCACGGCACCATTTTTTGAAGGCTGGCACCCCGGACTGCATAACTCCATCTGGTGATATTTTAAGAAAATTTTTGCTGATAGTATTAAAGGTAGGGGAGACTATCAGGTACTCGTCCTCAGCACCGGCCTGCTCTGGGATATAATAGAAGACCTTTGGCGGTTTGCCTTGTTTGGCTATTTGATTCTGTTTAATCAGCGTAGCGAGTTGCCTGAATATTGCCGGAGCCGAAAATCCAATATTATCAATAATCTGTTTAGCTGTAACGCGCTGATTTTGGGCTATAAAATCAACAATCTTTTTCCCAGTCTGTGTTTTCATAGTTTATGATATATAGTATACTATAAACTGTTAACTATGTCAAGCCCATAAAAAAGCCCGTCATCGATTGATGGCGAGCAACGAACTTCGGCTCACGGGAGCATGCGAAGGACGAGTTCAACGAATCTTTCTGGCCCGATACAAACCAGAACTTCTTTCAGAAGTGGGGTGTCCGGATCACCTGTACGTCCCTTGTTAACCTCCCGCATCACACTTTCAGGGTTCAGACCAAGCGACACGAGTCCTTCAGTCAAAGTCTGCTTCTGCTCTGTGGAAGGTTTATCGCAACTCATGCAACTTACCTTTCGGAAATCAGCTCGGAACAGCATGGCTTCAACACTTTCACGCTTGCTCTGCTGTTTCTGGATCTCCATGCCGATCTTGACTGCCTGGGTGAACAGGCCACGAAAGGCGTCACTATTGCCCTCATTGTCCATGACCTTGATCAAGGCTTCGACGACCTTGGAATGAAGCGAGGAGTCAGTGTCGATTGCATGGATGGAGTCGTATTCCTCTTCAGGATTGCCTCCAGCATTCCTGACCCAGTTCTTGAAATCCTCAATGGATTCATGGCCCACAATCACGCTGATCTCACACTCTGCTTCGCTCTTGTTGTATCCGAGGATAATCATAGCTTCCCTCCGTTGGAACTCGTGAATTCAATGTACTGCAATTGAGCCAAGGCTAGCAGTTTTTGGCCAAAATGTCAAGCCTCTGTTACCCAGTATAGAGATTGCCGCGCTATCGCTCGCAATGACACTAAAAAACAAGTACGCACCCCCTTACCAAGGGGGCAGGGGGATCTTTTATTCCATCTCACCCCAATCTTCACCGACTTTTGTGTCAACAACAATCGGGCAACCGATCTTTTCAATGTTTTGCATTATATCTACCACAACTGGCGCGACTTTCTTGACCTGGTCCTTGGGCAACTCAAACACCAATTCATCGTGCACCTGCAACAGCATTCTCACATTTGGGAAAGCGCTGGGCAAAACTTGGTCAATCTTAATCATGGCCATTTTAATCAAGTCAGCCTCTGTGCCCTGCACTGGCATATTAATGGCCATGCGCTCAGCTTGCGCGCGCACCTGTGCTAAAGGCGAATTGATTTCTGGAAGGGGACGCCGTCTTCCAAAAAGCGTTTCAACAAATCCGCGCTTGGCAGCAATCGCCTTGCTGTACTCCATCCATTCACGCATGCCAGAGAATGCAGCAAAATAACGGTCAATAAAATCGCGCGCTTCTTCGTATGAAATGTCCGCTGATCGTGCGAGGCCTTGTGGGCCTTGGCCAAAAATCAATCCAAAATTAATGGCCTTGGCCACGCGGCGTTGTTCTTTTGTAATTTTCTTTGGATCCAAATCCCAGATGCTGGCCGCGGTCGCAGTATGAATGTCCTGGCCTTTTTCAAAGGCCTCAAGCATTTTCACGTCTTTGGATAAGGCAGCCGCAATCCTGAGTTCAATTTGAGAATAATCGCACGAAAGCAAGACCATGCCCTTGGATGCAACAAATGCGCCACGGACCTTGCGCCCAAGTTCTGTCCTGATTGGAATGTTCTGCAAATTCGGGTCTGATGACGATAAACGTCCCGTAGCCGTCACCGCTTGATTGAACGTAGTGTGGACTCTATCGTCCTTATCAGCCAAAAGCGGCAAAGCATCAATATATGTAGACAGCAGCTTGGACAGCTCGCGATATTGTTCAATCAGCTCAATGATTGGATGCAAGCCGCGCATCTTATCCAGCTCGGCTGATGCAGTGGAGATGCCAGTCTTGCCATGCTTAATGCCTTTGGTAGAAATCTTGAGCGTCTCAAACAAGACCTTGGAAAGTTGCTTGGGCGACAAAGGATTGAATGGCTCGCCAGCAATAGCCTGCATCTTATCATCCAAAATCTTCTTTTCTTTTTGGAGTTCCTTGGACAAATCCTTGAGATATGTGCGGTCAATCTTAATGCCCAGCTTTTCCATCTTAGCCAAAACAGGGAGCAAGGGCATTTCGATCTTTTCCATTATGTTCGTCAGATTCCTGGACTTGAGCTCTTCAGCCAAAGCATCTTCCAGCTTAATCAGCGTGCCAATCATCTCAGCCGGGTTATTGGCTTGCGGCACTTTATGCAAATACATGGCTGAGACAGTATTGAGGTCATGCCCGCGCTCGCCAGCTGCCAAAAGATAGGCCGCAATCTCCATATCAAAACCAATGCCATTCAATTCCATGGCTTCGCGATTTGCCCAATGCCACACGAGTTTAAGGCCATGGCCTGATTTGATGATTGTTTCGTCAGCCAAGACATTTGCAATCAATTTTTTGTTCGCTGTCAGCTGATTCTTGGTCACGCTCAAAACAGCCTCATCAGTCCCCAAGACCAAGACTGGCAAATCATCAAACAGCGACCCCTGAGTCGTCTCAGGCAAATAAACATAGACCTTCTCGTCCTTTTTTGCAGACTCCACAAACTTATTCAAATCCTTAGCTTCCAAAACCCTGATCCCTCCTTTAGTTCTTGTCTTTACATCTTTATTACTCTTGTGACTTGTGACTTGTGACTTGTCAGTTGGCGGTTGGGATATGATGCGCGACACAAGCGACTTAAATCCAAACTCGCTGAAGAGATCCAGCACCTCTTGTTGGTTGACCGGGCGCCTGATCAAGTCCTTTTCAGCAACTTTAAGCGGCGCATCAGTCACGATCTTCATGATAGGCTCAAGCTCCTTGGCCAAAGCCTCGCCGCCAATCAGCTTACTGCGCACGCCATCAGCCAGCTTGCTCTTAGGATCATGCGCGGCAATAAAAATACCCTTCAGATCATCATACTTTTGCAGCAACTCAGTCGCTGTCTTCTCGCCAATGCCTCTGATGCCCGGCACATTATCAGATGGATCGCCGCGCATGACTTTATAGTCCACGATCTGCTCTGGCTTGAGGCCTGTGATTTCCACCAAAGTCTTTGGCGTATACAAAACAGTTTCGCTCACGCCTTTTTTGAAAGACATGACGCTGATGGCAGGGGATACAAGCTGGAAAGCGTCCTTGTCACCAGTCAGAATCAAGACTTCGTGCCCGCTTTTCTCCAATCTGGTCGCCAAGGTTCCCAAAAGATCATCAGCCTCAAACCCAGGCAATTCAGCATTTGTGCCGCCCAAGACTTCAACGACTTTTTGCGCCAAAGGGATCTGATTATAAAAAGCATCAGGCTGTTCTTCGCGCTGAGCTTTATAAGCCTTAAAAGCTTCATGCCTAAACGTCGGCTCAGGCGTGTCCCAGCAAACAGCCAGCACATCCGGGTGCTCAGACTGGAGGATCTTGATCAAGACTGATGCAAAGCCATACACAGCATTAACCACCACTCCTTTAGGCGTGGTCATGGGCGGAAGCGCGTGCCAGGCCCTATGCAAGAGCGCGTTCGCATCTAAAATCAAGGCTTTTTTCATGCCCATAAATTAGCATTTTAAAAGGGAGGCGTACAGGACTAACTCATCCTGATTTGTCGTCCCAATAATCTGCCACCAACCGAGGACGACAAATCTGTCCTTCCCTTATCCCAAGGGAAGGACACGAAGTTTACTAATTAATAGAAGTCTTTCCCTTGGGATAAGGGAAAGATTTAGATAGAGTTAGTCCTGTACGCTAGCCTTACACACATCCGGCCGATACGTAATCGCTAAATCAACGCCAAGCATTGCCATCTTTTTGGCAGCACGCACTGGCGAACGGTCCTCATAGGCCGCGACCTGCACGCCCTTGGATCTTAACCAGCGGATTCTGGATTCATTCAACGAGCCGATGCGCGTGCCAATGCCCCAAGGCAAAACAGAAAAAGCATCTTGCCACAAAGTACTGTTGCGCAAAGACCAGGCGCGGACCAAAACCAGACGGCGCACATCCGGCACTTCTTGCAGACATTGGCGCAGAGCCTCAATATGAAAAGACGAGATGATTGTGCGCTCGCGCAAACCAGCACTGGTCTTGAGCTTGGCGATTATCAATTCCGTGGCCTTTAGATCCTTGATCTCAATGTCCAGCTGGACAGTTGCAGGTATGGCAGTCGTAATGTCATTCAACGTCGGGATATTGCCAGCCCCGCGCAATAAAATCGCCTGCAGTTCCTTGTGAGTCAAATCTTCCACGCGCCGCGCATCACCAGCCACGCGCACTAAAGTATCATCATGGATAATGACCAGTTCCCCATCCTTGGAACAGCGCACGTCAAACTCAATACCATCTACTCCGGCCTGCACAGCCTGCAAAAAAGACATGAGCGTATTCTCTGTAACCTTATTGCTCGGCATGCCGCGGTGGCCGAAGATCAACATATGGGCAATAGCTTACACTCGCCAAACCTAAAACTCAAGGCTCGGAAACACCAAACACCAAGAGACAAGATCCAAACAAGCCTAGTTGGTGTTTGGGCATTTGATGTTTGTTTGGTTTTTGGTTTTTGTTTCTTGGTGTTTCCACCGGGGTAGACGTTTTCCGTTGGCCTTGATAACATCACGGGCGTGGCGTGATAGCCAAATGGCTAAGGCACGGGTCTGCAAAACCTGAATTGTGGGTTCGATTCCCACTCACGCCTCCAATTTAAAAATGCCTTCTTGGGCATTTTTAAATTGCCAGCCGAAGCTGGACCAGACGAAGCCCTGTGCGAAGTCTGGTTAGCGAAGGATGGCCGATACTTGTTCTGCATGTGTTTTTTAGTGGGAATCGAACAAAAAAAATACCGGCCCTCTTTGCAGAGAGAACCGGTTTAGACGATCCCCATCACTTGCCCTTGCCTTTGCCTTTGAACAAATCTCTAAACTCGCTCATCAGTGACTCAAGAGCCTGCCTCTCCGCCTTCTGGGTTTCTGGCGTGGTCCTGAGGTATTCTTCCAGTCCCACAAGGATTTCCTTGCAAAAAGCCCGATAGTGACTATCGTGGCAGAACTGTTCCAAGGGAGAACCGTAATTGTCGCCTAAACGACAGACTACTCTGGAGGAAGAACCACAACGATAACCGGCGCTACTGCTTTTCCCAATAGCCAGTGCAAGCTGTATCAATGTCTCAAGCAACGAAAGCTTCTTCAGATGGAGCGTCTTCGAAAACGCTTCGTACTTGGCAACAAGAACCTGGACATTGGCCAACATGTCATAGACCTTCATAGCTTCAAGCGCTTTGAGATTCTCGTCAGCCTCGGCGAGCAGACGATCCGTATCATCGATCAAATCGAGTGTCTTGTTCATTTCCATCCCTCCGCGTTGGTCGGGTTATAGGTGAAGATGTGCGTGTGTTTATTACACCAAATTCGTTGGTTTGTCAATACCCGAAAACCCCGCAAGCCCCTTTCTCAAGGGGCAGCGTACCAATACGTTAAAATCTCCTTGAGAAAGGAGAAGTGAAGAGGTTTTGCCATACCAAAAACCCCCTCGCGGGGGTTTTTAATTGTCTTTTACAAGACTTCAATCCTTAGGGTGCGCTTACCAAATTGGAAAGCCTCACCTTTAGTTTGCATCCACACATCAACGCGGTTAGAGAAGCGCTTATTCATGCGATCGTGAACCTCGAAAACCTGGTCACCGAAATAGTCGGGAATACGAATTTTGGTTCCGAAGGGCAAGAAGTTTGAAGCGACAATGCCCCAACGCGTATGCGATCCATCAGCCGTAATAAAAGGCGTGTCATCGCACTCTTCGACGCTGGACGTATAGGCTGTCATTTCTACGACTTTAGTATACTTAGCTTCAGACGAACTTGTCTGAGGCTTTTCGGAAACTGACTGAGCCTTAACATTCTGCGTTTTATTTTCAATTGTAGTTTTGGTTACAGCAACAGCCTTTGTGACAGGTACTGTGAAACCTTGGTTTACGTCATCTGTGGCCTGAGTTCCCGTTGAAAATGCGGGCGACTGAGGTAATAGCTCCTGGGCGCGAGCAGACTGAACATTCAAAGATGTTATGACTAGCGCGACCAAGACCAAGGTGAGTAATTTCCTACTGGCTGACGTGATATGATATGTATGGTGTAAAAACATCATACTGATTGCTTGAGACAGAATAGACAGTTCGCAAATTAGCTAATTTCTCTCAAGTAAGCCATTAATCATTTGATTGACTGTGACTAACTCGGAAATTCCGCTAAGTTATGAATAAATTCAAGTGCGAATATATATACTGCAAACCCATCTTTTCTTATTCTCAAGACACTATTAATACCATAAAATCGGGTTTTTGTCAAGGGTAGCGCCCCAAATATCAGCTCAACCAAGCCAAATTCTACAAAATATGCCTATATATAGCCTCATGCCTAAGCCTAAAACCGAGTTGACTGGGCAAGACTCCAAAAAGATAACCAAAAAGCAGGTAAAGACCTGGGCCATGACCGCCGGGGTCATCATCTTAATGGTTGGTTTGGCTGGAATCCTGTCTTTTACCATTCTTATGGCCTGGGTGAGCCGCGATTTGCCCGATCCCAATACCTTGCTCACTCGCGACATTCCTCAGTCCACCAAAATCTTTGATCGTACTGGAAAGGTCCTGCTCTATGAGATCCATGGCGATGAAAAGAGGACGCTGGTTACGATTGACCAGATTCCAGAGAGCATGAAGCAGGCCACCATTGCGATTGAAGACAAAACCTTTTATGAGCATCATGGCATAAACTGGCTGCGCATTGTTAAGGCTGTATATGTAGATGTGATCCAACACCGCAAAGCCCAAGGCGCATCAACCTTGACCCAACAGTTGGTCAAAAATGCAATTTTGACGAATGAGAAGAGCTGGGAAAGGAAACTCAAAGAATTTTTATTGGCTTTGCAAATGGAGCGGCATTACTCCAAGGACCAAATCTTGCAGATGTATTTGAATGAGGTTCCTTATGGATCAACCATCTATGGTATTGAATCAGCTTCTCAATCTTATTTTGGAAAAGGTGTAAAAGACCTTACGCTGGATGAATCTGCTTTGCTTGCGTCCATTCCGCAGTCGCCGGATTATTATTCGCCATATGGAACTGGCATACATGGCGACAATCGCACTGACTTGGTTGCGCGCCAGCACTTGGTTTTGGATTCCATGGCTCAGCAAAAATATATCACCCAGCAACAAGCTGACGAGGCCAAGCAAATCGATACGCTTAAAAAACTTTTGCCCCGTACTATCGGCAACATAAAAGCTCCGCATTTCGTGATGTACGTAAAATCCCAGCTTGAAGAAACTTATGGGCAAAAGAAAGTGGAACAGGGCGGTTTGATAGTCACCACGACCTTGGATTGGAACAAAGAACAGGCTGCAGAAGAAGAAGTAGTAAAGGGCGTTGATAAAAATGGACCAAAGTTCGGGTTTGCCAACGCATCTCTTGTTTCTTTGGATCCCAAGACCGGACAAATCCTGGCCATGGTTGGTTCAAAAGACTTTTTTGACGAAGCGATAGACGGCCAAGTCAACGTAGCCCTGCGTCCGCGCCAACCCGGCTCGTCATTTAAGCCCATTGTATATGCAGCCGGCTTTATCAAAGGCTATACGCCAGAGACAATTTTGTGGGATGTGCTCACGACCTTTAAGACTGACATCGGAAACTATATTCCAAAAAATTACAGCCCCAAATACAATGGCCCGGTTACAGTGCGCAAAGCTTTGCAAGGCTCACTCAACATCCCGGCCGTGGAAATGCTATATCTGGTCGGCATAGACCGCGTACTTGATTTTGCCGAACAACTTGGTTACACAACCTTGGCCGATAGGAGTCGCTTTGGCCTCTCCCTGGTGCTAGGCGGCGGCGAAGTCAAGCTCATTGAGCATACAAACGCTTTTTCGGCTTTTGCCAATAATGGAATGCAATATCCAGTCTCATCCATCTTAAAAGTGACTGAGCCGGATGGAACGGCTTTGGAAGAATGGAAACAGCCGGATGGTTCCCAGGTCATGCCCAAGGAGACGGCTGAGCAAATATCCAATGTCTTGTCTGACAATGCTTCGCGCGCCTACATTTTCGGCGCCAAAAACTATTTGACCCTGTCTGATCGCGCAGTCGCGACCAAGACCGGTACCACGAACAATTATAAGGATGCTTGGACCATGGGTTACACCCCAAATTTGGTCACTGGCGTATGGACAGGCAATAGCAAGGGCAAGGAAATGAAATTCGGTGCAGATGGTTCAGTGATTGCCGCGCCGATTTGGCAGGCGTACATGAAACGCGCTTTGGCTGACATGCCAAAAGAGAGTTTTATTGCTCCTCCGCCTTTGGACTATAGCTTAAAGTCAGTCTTGATTGGCAAGTCACTCTCGCATCCGGTCAAAGTGGATAAAATCTCTGGCTTGTTGGCTACAGAATATACCCCGCCGGAAAATGTAATAGAAAAACAAGTCTTTGAAGGCCACAATATTCTGTACTACGTGAACAAAGATGATCCGCGCGGCCCATATCCGGCCAATCCGCAGAACGATCCTCAGTATAATAATTGGGAGAATGCTGTTCAGGAGTGGATCCAAAAAAACCAATGGCATACGACTGATACTATTCCGACCTTGCCAGACACGGTTCACACAAAAGAGAATCAACCTGTCGTGACCTTGTATTCACCACAGCAGAATCAGACCATCACTCAGCGCGACCTGACCATTAATGCGAATGTACAAGCACCAAGGAGCATTGCACGCATTGAAATTGATATGGATGGTGTGGCCATTGGCTATACCAGCGGCAATACTGCTCCAATCAATGTCAAAATCCCGAATGTAATGGCCAATGGTTATCACGACATTGTGGTCACAGCCATTGATGATGTTGGAAACAGGGGATCATCCAAGGCCACCATCAACTTGATGGCTGACCAGAACATCTTGTCCCTGGAAGTAAAGTCACCCGCCTCCAACACGACACTGTTCAAATCACAATTCCCACAAAGTATTGTCATTCAAACCAATGATGTGCAAGGTGTGAGCGACATCCAGGTCGTTTACGAACAAAACGGTGTCACACAAACCATTGGTACAATCCAAAACCCCTCATCCTTCATCAGCAAGGTTGTTTGGACCAATGCGCCAAACACAGGCTCTGCAAACATCTACGCCATAGCACATAAAAATGACAATTCGTCAGTGCAGAGTGGAACCGTGCAGGTGAATATAAATGATTAACCCACCCGTATCGCATGTGCCGGTACTGCGGAGGGACCACCCTGGCTCGTCATTCAACTCGCCACCCCTCCTACGATAGGAGGGGACTGAGTTATTTTGTAACTAAGCCACGTCCCCGCCTAGCGTAGGCGGGGGTAGGGGGCGGTCTCGGCTATAAAAAAGCCGTCCTGGATCGGAACGGTATAGACGACACTAACCCCGTATCGGCGGCTCGCGATAGTTGGTTGGGGTGTTCTGCGTGTAGAAGATGGTGAGCACATGTTGATCTACGCTACTGTCGTAGCTCTGTGCAACGTGATACATAGTGACTCCATCTTGTAGAAGGAATTTGTCTATTTCCTCACCTCCTCTAATCGTCACCCCTTCCTCAACCCTAGCCGTATGGAGCAAAAAAGTTTTTCTTAGCATCGCTTCCTCCTTGCGTGCAGTTAAGCAGAAAATGGGTGGGGTGTCAATACTCATATACTAAAACCCCTTTTGGGTAAACTTAACCCACTCTGTCGCTTAACAGCGACCTCTCTCCCTTAACTCAAGGGAGAGATTGTATCTTACAAATCCTCCCCTTGGCATAAGGGGAGGAAAAAGGTGGGGTTAAGTGTAAATCAACTATTGCCTGATAGGCATTACCAAGTACCTATATTCCATCTCACCCTCAGCTGGCAACAGCATCACAGGCGACATTGAGCCGATCAAAGACAACTTGATCTTATCGCCATCAAAAGCATTCAAACCATCTGCCAAATATTTGAAGTTCAAAGCCACCTCATTAGCGTCGCCGCTGATTTCACCCTTGATCATGCTCTTGGTTTTGCCTGTGCCCTCATCTGAAGACTCAACCATGCAAGAGCTGGCTGTTGCATCAAGCTTAAAATGCACATCATTGATCTCTTTCTTGGAAAAAATACTGGCTGCCTTGACCGCCTTCATGAGCTCAGACCTGGATAACACCCCATTGGTCTTAAAAGCTGTTGGGATAATGTTCTGATAGTCTGGAAAAGCAGCTTCAATCAAGCGCGTGGTCAGCTCAACCGTGCCATAACCCACAACCAATTGATTCTCAGTCATGCTCCAGCTCAATTCCTCGGGCGGAGCAATATCATTCTTATACGAAGTTATGATGCGCTGGATCTCGCTCATGGCCCTAGCTGGCACAATAATACTCATGGAGCGGCTTGAATCACTGCAAGACACCATCTGCTCAGCCAGCCTGTACGAGTCCGTGGCCACAAAAGCCACTTTACCTGCATGGCTGGGCGGATTAAAGAAGCAAGCTACTCCAGAAAGCTCTGGCCTGGACTCTGACATGGAAACTGCAAACACAACGCGCCCAATGGCCACCCTGAGGTCTGAGGCCTTCATCTGAAGCGTATGGTTCTTGGTTAGTTTGGGCAAAAGCGGAAACTCGCTGGCTGGCATGCCGCGCAAAACAGTTTCTTGGTCATTTGACCTCACTTCCAAGCCATCGTCCTTAAGTTCAAACTCAACTTTGCCGGCTGGGAGCAGTCCTACGAAGTCCATAAAGATTTTGGCTGGCACACTATACTCACCCTCAACATCAACCTTGCCCCTGATCATGCAACAAATGGAAATCTCAAGATTTGTGGTATTGAGTTGTATCCCGCCCTTTTCGGCTTTTATCAAAACATTTCCCAAAACCGGCAGGTTGATGTTTTTTCCGGTTATGTGTCCCACCAGAGACAGGCCCTGGGTCAGGTTTTCTTGAGTACATGAGAATTTCATATTCTAGATTTTATCCTATATCTTATTCTTTGTTAGTATTCTTAAAAAATATATATGGGTAGTAGCAGTAATAAGCTTGTGGATTTGTGGTATAAGTCGGTTTGAAGGCTAGGTATAAGAAAGATTTTTATAACAGGGACTGTGTGCGGCTGTGGGGACTGGGTGGGACTGAAACCCTCGTGACTCGTGACTCGTGAATTGTGACCCAGGTTGTGCCCAGGTTATGACCCACTTGGTCCCGAGGAAGTCCCCAGGTAGATTTTTTCCCTTAAAAGCGAGAGATCGCGTTTGAGTTGGTCATCGTTTTTGACTAAGCCTTCAATCTTGTTGCAGGCGTGCATAGCCGTGGTGTGGTCCCGGTTGCCAATCTGTTTGCCGATTGATGGGAACGAGCACTTAGCC
>Ga0172379_10004317_pt1 | contig 21206 bp, 19 predicted proteins | sample GrowelOW334metaG_FD_119756 | JGI IMG/M metagenome (GOLD analysis project Ga0172379, IMG submission 119756) | Groundwater microbial communities from an aquifer near a municipal landfill in Southern Ontario, Canada - Groundwater well OW334 metaG | ecosystem: Environmental > Aquatic > Deep...
CGCATATCGATTCAAATCCGCGAACATCTGTTGGCTTCGGTGTAGCCCAACGTCCAAGAAGAACACGACTGCGATAGTCTCATCGGCCAACTGGGGTTCTTCCCGCATAGCAAGCTCGATTGCTGCCCGGCGATGCTGACCATCATTGATGACAAACGTCGCAGTCATCGGTACGTGCAGTGTGCCCATTCTTTCATCAACGCCGTTACCTGCTGCTGGCACAAAATTCACGACCCCATCGACGGAGGCAGTTATCGCGGAGAAGACATAGTCTTCCCTGTTGTCCAGCATGTATCGCGCGATTTCAGGCAGGCGTGCTTTGTTCAGCACCCGCTGTGCGCGGAGTTCCGGCACCAACTCATCCTCGTTGAACAGGAAGACCTTGGGGATGAGCCGAAGGGGGCACATCGACACATAGTACTCCCGATGAGCCTGGATGCCACGAATCGCGGGAAAGACGTACTCGAACGAAGAGTTCATGGATTTGATGTTTGTTTGCAACGGTAGTATGTTATTTTGCAAACGTACATTTGTGTCACCTTTTTGTCAAACCATGCCAGAACCCGTCTATTTCGACTGCAACGCGACAACCCCCGTTGATCCACGCGTCGTTGAGGAAGTGAGTAGGTACTTTCTTGAGGAGTACGGCAACGCCGGTAGTCGAAGTCATGAATTTGGACTTCGCGCCAGGAAAGCGGTGCAGCTTGCACGCAGGAGTGTGGGCGACGTTGTCGATGCGAGCGCAGAGGAAGTCATCTTCACGAGCGGGGCAACCGAGAGCAACAATCTGGCGATCCTCGGTTTGGCGCGTCATGGAGAGTCAACTGGGCGTCGGCACATCATCTCGACGCGGATCGAGCACAAAGCTGTCCTCGAACCACTGGAGCACCTTCAGTCCCGTGGCTTCGAAATATCCTATGCGCCGGTCGGAGCATCCGGTGCCGTCGATCCCGATGATATCGTGAAACTCCTTCGCCCTGACACGCTTGCGGTCAGTGTCATGCACGCGAACAACGAAACGGGCGTCGTCCAGCCCATCGCGGAAGTCGCCGATGCGCTTGGTGACCATCCTGCATTCCTACACGTTGACGCCGCTCAGGGATTCGGAAAGGACCTGACGCCCCTCAGGTGCAACAGAACCGACTTGTTGAGTGTCAGCGGTCATAAGCTCTTCGCCCCGAAGGGCGTCGGAGCACTCATCGCGAGACGACGCGGGTTCGCGCGCCCTCCGCTTTCCCCGCTGATGTTCGGCGGTGGACAGGAGTTCGGCTTGCGTCCTGGGACCGTCCCTGTCGCGCTCGTGGCTGGGCTCGCACTCGCCGCTGAGCTTGCGGTTCGCGAGCACCTCGACCGGCGAAGGCACTGCATTGCGATGCGCAGTGCCGTCTTGAGTGTCTTTCGCGACTTGGGAGGTGAGCTCAACGGAGATCCGACGCTCATGCTCCCCCACGTTCTCAATGTTTCAGTGCCCGGAGTGGACTCCGAGGCCCTGCTCGTCGCGCTTAAGCCGTTCCTCGCCTTTTCAAACGGCTCTGCTTGCACCTCGGCGTCGTACAAGCCAAGTCACGTGCTTGTGGGGATGGGGCTCGCTGAAGACCGAGTTCGCTCAGCCGTCCGACTCTCTTGGTACCATGCGACTCCCACCCCGGACTGGCATGGGGTGCAAGCGGCTGTCAGAGGGCTCATGTAGCTTATGTCGGTCCACTAGACTCACGTACCGCCGCGGCGCACCTGCCAGGCGCACGCGGTACATGCCCCACGATAACCGATGCTAATAACCGATAGTCAGCTGTCACGAACGACGCACGAACTTCGGACGCTGATCCAGGGTGACCGGGAGTTGGCGTTCGCGTATCTCCATCTGCAGGACCACTTCGGACTCAGCGCCGAAAGGGCTCGTGCCCAACTCATGATTGGTGGCCGCGGCGCCGGACTGACTGCGTTCCACTATGATCGCGAGGATCGGAACCTCTACCTTTTGGTTCATCGATGGGCACGCAGCCTTCGCCATCTGCGCGAGCCGTTCGACACTCTCGTGCAGCGCGGCTTCGCCGAGCTCTTTCCTCCACAGAGTCCTGGGATAGATACTGATCGCCTAGAATCACTGATCAGCGGCGGACACGCACAGCAGGCGCCGCTCCCCAATCTCTCATCGCTTCGCGCCACGCTAACGGAACACCAGGACTCTATCAAGCGTGTCATCATCGGCCTCGTTTTCTACGGGCAGCCTGACGTCGCAAAGACGTCACCTGTCTGGTCCTACATGGACGAAGAGCTTACGTCACGCAAGCACCTTGTTTCCGACTTTCTCGGTAGCGAGGTCAAGGTACTCCTTGGCATCGTCGATGCCTACGATGGCGCGCAGGTTATCACAACAACTCGCCCAAGCCAGCGCTACGAACTTGAGCTCGCTTCGAACCTAGATTGGGCTACGCCATCGCAAGTGCACATGCGTATTGGTTTCGTGCGTCTCGCCACACTTGGGCAGATGCATCGCGATATAGGCGTCGCATTCTTTGAGAGCAACGTTCGCGCGGGCCTCGCGGAAGACGAGGCCCCGAATCGTGCGATCTCCGCCGCTCTCCGCCAAATCGTGGTCGACGGGACCATCGATCCACAAGTGTTTGCGTTCAACCACAATGGCGTTACGCTGAGCGTGGAGTCTCTCAGTCCGACGCCAACTGGCGTCGAGGTTGTGAATCCTCGTTTACTCAACGGGGCGCAGACGGTTAGCACGTTCACGCGCTTCATGGACAAAGAAGGCATAAAGCCGTCCCATCCCCGCCTCAAGGATCTGCGCGTGCTGGCGAAGATCATCCGAAGCCCGGATGACCGCTTTACTGCGCAGGTGACAATCAATAACAACCGGCAGAATCCGGTCATGCCGTGGGATTTGCGCGCGAATGACCCGATCCAGCTCGAGGTTCAAGAGTGGCTCCGCGACACCCTTGGCATCTTCTACGAGCGCCAAGCGAATGCTTTCGCTGCCATGGCTTCGCTTCCTGACGATGCACGCGCTCGCGCTGGAATAACGTCAGACAAGCCAATTGGGCTTGTGAAGCTCGCAGCTACGTTTCTCGCCATCGACGGACGCGTCGACAAGATGGGACGCATGAAGGAAGTCTTCGAAGACGACCGCCTCTATCAGGACGTGTTTCGTACCGACAGGATGAAAGCAAATCCTCGCGCAGTGGTCTTCTGCTACAAGATCGATCGCTGTATAGCGAAGCTCCTAAAGGAACTGAATGACGACAACGCAGCTGGCCGATACGCGTTTCTCTACAAGGGCCGCAACTTGTTCTGGGCCCTGCTTTGCCAGGCGACGGTCAATGATAGCAAGCATCTGGACGACAACATAGAGATGCACGGCGAGGACCTCGTCATCACACAGTCGCTTCGTTCTATACTCGCCTCTTATGCGCAATCCAAAGTACGCCCGATTCTAAACGCTCTCGTAGCCCAGGATCCGTACAAGGACATGATGCAACTTGAGAAGTACGGCTTCTTGAGCACCAAGAGCGTATTTGAACGCGCAATGGATATCGGCGCAGAACGGTATGGCTGGAAGCACCTTAGTCTTCCGCGCGCGTGATGTGACGTTTTGACCTGCTCCGCTCCAACATCTATGGCAAGTTGATGACGCTGTCATCTCCATTTGAGGAAATGTACAAACGTCTTCAGGGCTTGCCGCGTTCGACGCTTGTGGCCCCGCTCAGCGCATTGGCGCTTTCGGTGCGCTCAGCGAATGCGCTCAGCGCCGCCGGGCTTAGCTCGGTTGCTGACGTACTCGCACTTGGCCCGACCGGCATCGCAGGCATTCGTAACTTCGGGCTTGTCTCGATGCGCGACCTCCACGACGCAATCGTCTCCTTCTCGCCGCCGCCACTGGTGACGACAGCGTTGCCTCTACCCTCCTCGCCTCAAGAGCGTGCGTTGGTAGCTGCTCCCTGGATAACACTCGCCAACAAATGCAGCATTCAAACGAGCGAGGAGGATTCGGTACGTGCACTTATCGCACGCTTCTACGTCCTCGCACCTACTCTGCCGCGAACCATTCTCGACACTCCCGTGACAGCCCTTTCGTTGTCCGTGCGTACGAGGAACGCGCTGCACGCGAGGGGGCATAGGTTCGTACGCGACGTCGTGGCGCTTGGCCCCGAGGGCCTTCGCGCTGTTCGTAACCTCGGGGTTCTTTCGCGACGGGAGCTAGTCTCGTGCACCTCTCGGAGCGCAGCAGATCACATCCTCCTGCAGTCGTCTCAGTGCGAAACTCCGCTTCCTGATCTGACCTCGTGCGACGCCGGCACCCCGCAGCCCGACACTGACACGATTCCGGCGCCAGTCGTGCCGCCGGAGTCGGACAATACTTCCCTCTTCGATTCCCTTGAGCGTTCCTTCACTGACCTGAGGCCTCGCGACGCAGCAGCGCTTCGTCTTCGGTTAGGCGTCGACGTCGCGGCGTTGACGCTTGAGGAGGTTGGCTCCGCCCTCGGAGTCACTCGCGAAAGGGCGCGACAGCTTTGCGAACGTGCTGTGAGCCGCATTCGGGCTCGTGCTCGTTGGCCGGTCGTCCTAAGAGAACGCATCGACGCGCATCTATCTACTCGCGAGACGCCACTGTATCTCGACGCGCTCGCCGACGAGGATCCTTGGTTCGTCGGCTTCGATAGGGATCCCACGCTCATCGGGCGCCTTTCCGAGCTGGCGTCGGAAGGACGCTTCCGCTCTTGGTCCCTCGCTGGGTCAGCCATAGTATCGCGTTGCAGTGAGGATCAGTGGCGGGACGTCCTGCGCACTGGCCGAAATACAATGAGCGCTCTCGTGAGCGATCGGCTTACACCAGAGAGAGCGCGCGCATTGCTCGTAGCCGTCGCTGCCGCTTCTGATGCACCCGAACTTGGCGAAGCACTGTGGCGCACGCTTCAGCACTCCCTGCACTTCGTTTCTGCACCTGATGGCAGCACTCGGACAGTGGTCTTTGGGAACGGCATGTCGCGCGCCGTGGCGGCAGTCTTGCAGGAGTCCGATTGTCCACTTTCGCTTCACGAGCTGCGGTTGCGCCTGCGTGAACGCTCGCACTGCGCCTGCTATTCAGGGTCGAAACCGAACCAACTTCGGAGTGCTATTCGTCGAGCAGGCGGGTTGGTCTTCGGACGCAGCCTCTACGGTTTGCCTCATCACGTGCCACTGGCGGACAGCGTGATTGACGAAGTGCTAGGTGAGCTGGAATCCATCATGTTATCCGTCGACAGCGACCGCCAATGGCACTGCGCTACGTTGGCGGACGAATTGGCCGCCCGCCGTCCCGAGTTCGCTGACGACATCGACGCGTATCTAATCGACGTTATTCTCCACCGCTCTAGCATAGTTCGCAACCTTGGTCGTTTGGTTTGGGACACGCACGGACGGGGGAATGCGACTCAGGACCGCCTGGACATTCAGTCACTTTGCGAGGACGCCATTGTCGCGGCAGGGCGACCTCTTTCGAAAGCAGAGCTCCGCAATGCGATCTCGTCCATCCGCAGCTTGAATCATACTTTTCTACCGCAGAGCACTGGCCGCGTAATCCGTCTTGCGCACGGCTTGTTCGGGCTCGTGGATCGGGATGTACACTTACCGCCCGCGAAGAGCTCCGCCTTTCTCGGGGTTCTAGCGCGACTGCTCGCAGTACGAGGTCGAGACCTACATGTGTCCGAGGTACTCGGCGCACTTCGCGGCGCCGATTGCGAGCTGCCTCCCGAGTTCGATGAGTACCAACTCATCGGTCTGGCGCAAGTTGATGCTCGATTTCGGGTCGGCCGCGGCTATATGCTCGGCCTCGCCGGCTGGCGTGAAGTGCGACGGCTCTCGTTATCGCAGGCGCTATCGGAGCTCCGCGCACGCGACGGCGCTTGGCCAACGGGCGATGCACTCTGTCGCGAAGTCTGCAAGCTTCTCGAGAGGCAGATTCCTCACTCACGTATCATTCTCCACGCGCGACTTTACGGTTTCGTGTACGATGCTGCCGCGCACAGCTGGTCTGTTTCTAGCGCCACCGAAGAGGAGAGCGTGACTTTGGGTTCCGGCGACGGCGCTCCGGAGTTCGGCACACCCATGGACGCCTCGGGTTCGCTTCCTATGGACCATGCAGAGCGCCTGCTCGACCACTTGCTCTAAAGCATGAGCGGTGCTGCCGAAGGCGCCTTGCGTGATGTGAAAGCCAAGGCAGAAACCTCGGATGCCGGATGGGACGACAGAGAGGAGGAACTCTCCGTGTGACCCTAAATGGGCGGCGGTAGTAGACGTCGGGTAGTGTGAGGCAGAGTGGCATTCGTAGGAGAGCCAGCACTGGGGAACCCACATGAGCATCGACGATAGACTGCAGGGGCAAATCGACCTGCTGGCGGCCATTCACAAGTCGTTGCCACGTCTCGAGGAGGTGCTCGCCCACGCACAGAGCCAGTGGGGCAGTCAGGACCTGTTCTACCGGTTCTACCACCATTCGTTCAAGGTCTACGGCTGCAACATGGTGACCGCCGGGATCGTGGAGGAGCTGCAGGCGTTGGCCCCCGAGCGGCCACTCCACTCGTTCTTCCTGGCCATCGTGAAGGACGCCGCCGGCCGCTCCTTTTCGGAGGAGGTCAACTCGCGCTGACGAGACCCGCCCCGTCGTCGAGGCGCTCCTGCACGCGAAGATGTTTCTGGAACTTGTCGTGCAGGCTGGGCGCGACCAGCAGCAGCCGACGCACTCCCTGCCGAGCGGCTGGGCGGCCGTGCTCCATCTGTACCAGCTGCGCTAGCGGCGGGAGTGGACGGCCTCGCCCGCTCACTAGGCAGCTGACAGCGGCGAAGAGACGACCTGGGCGGCCGTTGCTGCCAGTGTCGGCGGTCCCCGCCGTGAACGAAACGCGGCGTCCATGCGGACGCCGCGTACCGTATTCTGCCCCTCAAGGGGACCTATCGAGCCGTGTCCGCCAGTGGTTGCCGGCGCCGCGTCGCCTTCTTTGGGGGTTCGGGAAGGGTGGCCGCGAGCCGACTGGGGCCCATCGCGAGCTTGTCCGCGAGGGGATTCCATTTCTCCCGCTGGAGGACCTCAACCGCGGCCTTGGCGCAGTGCAGGACGCCATCCGCGCGCTCACGGATGTCCAGGGTACGCGTCCATTGGTCACGCACGGTCTGGTTTTTTGACGGGCGGTACATCCGGCGGATCTTCGTCGCGGACGTCCCGAGCAACTCCGGGAGATCCGCGAAGTACACGCGGTCCGTGGGGAGCGGTGGCAGGCGCCGGTTATTCGACTGTGCGGGCATCGGGCGAGGAGGAGAGGGGGAGTACGCACAGGCTGGCGGACCCGTCGCGCTCCCCGCAAGCCGTGCCCACGGCACTCCCCTGGGGCCCAGAACTGCCTTGGCGGATCGGCCTAGCCCTTCATTTCCGACAGCGGCTTGAGGCCGGGCGGCAGCGGCACCCGCTCCGTCTCCCAGTCGAGCGGGCCGCCATGGCAGTAGGTGCGGTCCATCCATGCGTTGTAGGCGTGCGGATGCCGCCAGAGCTCCCTGGCGCCGGCCTGGTCGCCCTTGCCGACCGTGGACGCCGTCCGCGAGGCGTTCTTCGCCCATGCGGACACGACAGTGTAGTCGCGTCTGAGCACTTCCTCGCAGTCCGTGGTCGCGTGCACGGCAATCTCCCAGCCCGACAGACGATGCCCGCCCTCGACGCGAGGTCCGTGGTGCCCCCGCACACCGCCCCAGTAGCTGGCCCAGAGGAGCCGTGTGGCGTGCGGCGACAGGAGGCCCGCCCAGCGCGTTTTGCCGCGACCCTTGAGGGGCGGCAAGCTGATTTTGAAGATGTCCCTGAGCATGCCGCTGAACCCGCGCACGAAGGCGATGGGAAGGTTCCAGTAGGTCAGGTTGCCGGGTTTCGCCTCCGGTGATAGGAACAGCGGGATCCGCGCGCCCGTGGTCAGCTCCTCCCACACCATCTGGGAGCCCATCGCCACCCACGATCCGTCCTTTTCCTTAAGGAGCTTGGCGCGCACGATGCGCGGCCAGCGAACCTCGAGGAGGTATTTCAGGAGCAAGTCGTGGTCCATCACCATCGGCGACCACGTCCACGCTCGATAGATTTCCTTCATCGCCTGCTTCATGGCCGCCGCCGGGTTATTCCCGCCGTCGTTTGTGAACTTGCTCGTGACCGAGTGAATCGCGCGAGCCCCCCGCGCATCCTTTCCGAAGACGATGCGGTACTCGTCGTCTGCGCCCATCCAGCCGGCCGCGTGATTCTCGATGCGAACGGGGTCGGCGAGCATGGTGGCCACGACCACGTACTCCTCGAGCGCCCGCAGATACGCATGGCGGGCCTTCGCCAGGCGCTTGCGCCAGACGCTTCCGCGGGTGGCCGGGGCGCCGGCCTCGGCCGTCTGCCAGGCGGCCTCCCGCAGCCGGGCGCGCTTCGCCCAGCGCGGCAGCCCGACGCACACGATCTGCCCGAGATTGACCGCGGTCACGAGGACGAGCTTGTCCTTCTGTCCGGTCGGCCGCGTACCCTTGTTCGCTCTCTTCATGAGCTTGGTCTCGGCCTGGAGCGCGTTGTTCATCCGCGTCCACCGCGGCTTGCCGGCGAGTGCCCGTTCGTTCAGTCCGCGCGCCACCAGGGCAACGTACGCGTAGACGGACCGCGTCCAGCCGGGATACACTAACCCGCGGACCTTCGACTTCTCGCGCAGCTCGGTCGCGTACTGGCAAAGCGCGGCGAAGAGCAGGCTGGTGGTCGGCGACTGCACCGGCTCGTCGTCGTTCGCGCTTTCCGCTTCGCTCGTGTTATCGACGGAAGCCAGCGGGGCGCCCGACGAGTGCCGCAGCTCCAGCAGGTGCCACAGTCGGAGCTCATGGAGCGTCGGGATGGGCCTTCCGACGGGCATCTCCTCGGGCCAGTGGCAGCGGTTCAGGAGTTCGGGGTTCTTCGCGATTTCCGCCACGATGTGGCAGATGCCGTACATGGCACTGGACTTGGTGCGCGGGCGGTACACCGCGCCACGCTTCTGCTTCCATTCCTGCATCGCCGCGGCGATGCCCGGGCAGATGAGCGGCAGCAACTGTTCGGCCTTCAGTTCCACGGGCTGGACGCCTGGCGGCAGACCACCGCCCTGCGTGAAGAGGTCGCGAGGCAGGGTCCGAAGCGAGCGCTCATTTGGCCGCGCGACCTCATGGATGACGACGGCGTTGGGCAGGAGACCCTGCGCCTGCAGGTGCCGCAGCAGCACGCGGTAGGTCATGATGAAGCCGTCCACCGCGTTGTCGTTGCACCCGTAGTTCCGGAGAATCGTCTCGATGCTCCGGCGATCCGGCAGGTTGGTCGGAGAGGTGATCCGCGCCTCGAACATGGCTTTCGCCATCGTCCGGATGCGGTACCGCTGCGTCGCCGCGACGTCCGACTTGGGGTAGTACGCCGCGCAGGCGTCGTGGAGGAGCACCCAGTCGCCGACCAGCGAGAAACTGCCGCCCGTCGGCGCGTTGGTGGAGAACTGGCCGGGGAACGCGACCGTCAGCACGCTGCGGACGAATCCCGGGGCGTTCGCGCGGGCACGTCCGCTCGGCCCAGGCCGCTTCTTGGCGGCGTCGATGCAGGACGCGAGGAACGGGGTGAGGTCGTCGGTTGCGAGCCGGGCCTCGGCCTCGTCGAGGCCGCAGGCGTAGTGCTGCGTGAGCTGGTACAGCAGGGTGGTGCGGAGGGCGGAGCGGTGCACCCGGAGGTGGCCAGCGGTCAGGGTGATGCGCTGGGCGGCGAGTCCGAGATCGTACGCGTGGAGAAGTTCCGTGTACCTCATTGGGGAGATCGGGAGGGGGCAGGCCCGTGTCACCAGGACGTCCTGCGCGTTATGGAAAAGGTGCCGGCGATCGGCGTCTGCGTTATGAAAAAGGCCGTGGGCAGTCGCAATCAGTCGCAGTCAGTCGCAGTCAGAACGGGCGATTATGACGGCTTTTGCGATCTCATAGGTGCCGATGGTGAACGGCCCCGATTCATAATCCAGGGTGTCAGTCGCAGTCAGTCGCGGTAAGTCGCTTTCACTTCGCATGTTAGAAAACGGCATCGTCCCCGCATGGTGCGGGGCGGTCTGCGCGATTCTCATAACGTCGATTTGCATGGGGAGTGGGAGCGGCGGTGGCGGTCTGCAACTTCCCTCACCATAGGCGATCCGGGAGGCTCAGCCCAAGACCGGGGCGACGGATCGCCAAGAGGTGACTCCAGCCGCAGAATGCCGTCGGCTACCCTGCACCGCTCAAGCGCCAGCCAACATTGACCTGACCGGGGTGTGGGCGGTGCCCGGTATCCTGTGAGCCTGACGCGCACCGGCGTGCAGCGGGCTATCCCCTGCCAAACCCGTCGCCTCCTCCCAAGCCCAACTTGAGTCGACAGGACGCCCCCGATCCCGTAACCTGTCCGATGCGGGCATCCCCGCCCTGCAGGACACCGTAGCCTCACGGAGGAGGAACCCACATTGAGCGAAGCCGGATGGTCCAACACCACGAAACCCCGGACGTTTACCGACCGCGAGCTGCAGATCTTGGCGCTCGCCCGGGCACTCGCCCCGGACCTCATGCCGGCGCTCGCGGCAGTCGCGATGGTGTCTGGGCATGGGGCCATCGTGGAGTCGTTTGACCTGCATTGGTACGTGGCCAAGACGGGGGACCGGCGCCGACTGCCTCGGGTCGATCCTCGTGCGGAGGAGCGTCGCCGAGAGGGCTGGCGGCAGGTTCTCGGGTTTGCCATGGGGATCGCAGACGTCGATGATTTCCGCCTGCCGCGGATGTACGTCGAAGAATCGTTTTGGCGGCAAGCACACACCGGCATCGCTCAGAAGGTGCACGGCCTCGAAGGCGATGGCCCGCACCTCGTATGCGTGGGCCCGGAGGTTCCGATGCCAACGCCGCTGACGCAATCCGAGGCGCGGGAGCTGCTGACGTTCACCGATTCGACGCTGGCCTACCTCTGCTCGTTTCCCGTGGCCAGCGTGCGACAATGGGCGGTGACGCACACGCACCTGCTGTGAGCCCCTTCGACCTGGCGGCGTAGGATCGGCGGTGCTAGATGCCCGCCAGTTCGGGGGTCGCCCTGTCCTCACTGAAATATCTTCTAACAAGCGGAAACTCCTAACAGGTGAAAACCGCTAACAGTCGCGACCGAACCGTGCGGCCGATGCGTTGCTCGGTCCCGTGCTGCGTGACGTGCCCCTGCTCGATCAACTCGGGCGCGCGGTGGACGAGGAGATGGCCGCGCTCCGTCGGGTGGCCATGGTCGCTCTGGCGCTCCTCGGTCAGGTCCCGGCGCCGGCCACGCGGCTGGAGGACCGGCTGGATGCGCGCTCCCACCTCTTGGCCGAGATCCTGGCCGGGGTTCCCCACCATGGCGGGTCCCGGCCGACCCGGCGCTCACCGTTGCCGCGCGCCGGCTCCAGCATGGCCGGCTCCTGGCGGCGCTCGGATGAGGGGCCTCGTGCCCGGGCGTTCCAGCCACCTCACGGCTCCAGTACCTCGGCTACCCGAGTGCGGCCGGCGGATAGTGTCAGCTGATTGAGCGGGACACTGGGCAAGCGCATTAGAGGTGGTATTCCGTAACTTCTTACTTACCAATAGGATGTCGATGTTAGTATGTCCAATAATGGACAACTCACCAGCCTGTCGGAGTGCGGAGCCCTTGCCAACTGACATATTCTTATTGTATGTTTTTTACGGAAGAAAACGTACAATAAGAACGCTAATGTATGTTTTTTTCCGCACAATTCATACATTAAGCGTCAGAGGATACAATGAAAACGACGCAGAAATCAACAAGAGGAATCACCTCCAAATCGAAAAGGACGCGTGCCAAACGCGCGTTGCGGCGTTTCGAGATGGTGCCGGGCCGGGTGTTTCGCACCGCAGATCTCGCGGCAGCTACCAAGAACCCGTCGCGCCTCGCGAAGACACTCGTAGCTGAAGGCATCCTTGAGCGTTTGGCCGGGGGGCTCTACGGAGTGCCGAAGGACTCAAAGTTCGGACGCCTCACACCTCGGTCCGACGATATCATCGCCACGTTCCTGAAAGGGGCACCGTACCTGCTGACAGGCCCTGAGTTCTGGAACGCCACCGGCTTGGGTTCGACGGCAGTCTTTCCGGTCCAGATCATCTACAACCGAGCGCGGTCCGCCAAGCTCGATCTCGGAGGGCGGCGTTTCTGGTTTGTCCGGAAGGAGTATCCGCCGAAGCCGACCCCCGAGTGGTACGCCATCGATCTGATTGAACACCGCGAAATGATGGGGGTGGACCTCAAGACATTGCGCGCCGGCCTCCGTGGCGCGGTCGCAGCGGGAAGGCTTTCTGCACCTGGACTTCAGCGGATGGCGGCAGAGTGGGCGACCAAGCGGGTGGCGGCGTTCGTCGAAGAGTCGCTGGGCAAGAGTTCGAGCAAATAGCCGACGGCGTTCTGCCGGACAGCGGGACCCTCTAGGGAGAAGACGGCATGGCCCAGTTTCTTCATCACGACGCGGATTTCCGCGACCTGCTCGATACCGTGGCTCAGCGCTCGCCACTCAAGGCAGTCGCCATGGTAGAGAAGGATTACTGGATCGTGCATACGCTGTGGGGGTTGCAGCAGGTGGGCCTGCCGTTCCAGTTCAAGGGTGGCACGTCGCTGTCCAAGGCGTACGGGTTGACGCAGCGGTTCTCTGAGGACATAGACCTCATCGTCGACCACACCGCGTGGCCCGCGGCGGCGCAGAATCCGCTGCCGAGCGTAGACGCCGACAAATGGCACAGTTCCGGAAAGCAGGCGATCGCGCAACGAAAGAGTTTCTGGACCGAGATGGTGCAGCGCCTGAATGTTCCGGACGTGCTGCTGGAGCTGGACCATACGGCCGATGAGGACTATCGCAATATCAAGGTGGTGGCGACGTACCCCGGGCATCACGTCGCGACCTTTGCCGCTCCGGCGTCGGCCATCAAACCGTTCGTGCTCGTGGAGCTCACGTACACCGCGCCGGGGCGCGGGGCGGCGCCCCCATCGATCCAACGCGCAGTGACGTCGTACACCCACGGCTATGTTGCGACGACGGGCGTCTTTGCGGCGAACCCAAGTCTCAACACAAGCCTCGAGAGGGTGTCCTGCGTGCACCCGCTTGTTACGCTCCTCGAGAAACTCGACGCCATCACCAAGCGCTATGCGCGTGACACGCATTTCGATGCGTCGGCGTTCACTCGACACTACGGCGATGCGGCCTGCATTATTCGCCAAATCGCGCAATGCGAAGCGCTGCCGTACAGTCTCCCGGAGTTGCACCGGCAGATGCTCGACGCCAAGCAACTCCGGCGTCACGTCACCGACAAGGATCCGGCGTTTCTGCTTACTGACCCGGAGAAGGCGTCGAAAGTCCGGGCGGCACACGACGCGCTCAGTCCGATGTTCTGGGCGGAACAGATGACGCTCGACGAGGCGATCGACACCATCCGGGAGTGGCTCGCCGGGGCGCCTGTGGGACAACCGACCTGAGCGCACGCGAGCGGATCCGCTAGAGCCCGTTAGGATAGGAAGTGCTTGCAGGATAGAGACATGCCTCCACGCCCTCCCTATCCTGCCGACGTCAGCGACGATGAGTGGCTGTTCGTCCTGCCGTACGTCACACTCCGGGCCACCCATCAGGCGGTCCGCAAGCACGATCTCCGCGAGGTCTTCAACGCCCTGCGCTACCTGGCCCGGGGTGGCATCTCCTGGCGCGCGCTGCCGCACGATTTTCCTCCGTGGCATGCCGTGTTCGAACAGGCCCAGCGGTGGTTCGACGCCAGGGTGTTCGAGGCCATGGTGCACGACCTGCGGCTGATCTTGCGCTTCCGTCAGGGCCGGTCCCCCCACCCCAGCGCGATCATCCTCGACAGCCGGACGGTGAAGAGCACCGACTCGTCCGAGGGCGCGGCGTACGACGGGGCCAAGCGCATCAAGGGACGCAAGACCCACATCGCGGTGGACACGCTGGGGCTCCTGCTGGCGGCCCACATCACACCGGCCAATGCACAAGACCGTGACCAGGTGGCCGCACTGGTGGCGGCGGCCCAGGAGGTCTCCGGCGACAGCATCACCGCGGCCTTTGTGGACCAGGGCTACACCGGGGAGCATCCCGCCTCGGCCGCCCAGGCGCACGGCGTCACGCTGCAGGTCGTCAAGCATCCCGAGGGGACCAAGGGATTTATTCTCCTGCCGCGACGATGGGTGGTCGAGCGGTCCTTCGCCTGGACCAACAAGTTTCGGCGACTCGCCCGGGACTACGAGCGCCTCCCGGCGACGGTGAAGGGCCTGACGTTTCTCGCCGCCGTGATCACCTACTTGGCCCGCCTGCCCATCGTCCTATGCTAACACTCTCTAGGCGGACTTACCTCAGTTCGTTAGATGATTTTTCGGTGAGGACATCGCCCGTGGGCAGTGGGGCCGCGTACCGCTGCATGCGCTCGACCCACGCAGCCCGCCGCTCGAGTCGACGCATCGCGGTGTCGATCCCGCGGAAGAACGTCGGCCACTGCTCCCAAATCGGCGAGTGCATGAAGCGAAAGTGCCGCCAGAGTCCGCCGGGTCCCTCACCGAAACCGCGCCCTCACCATCGAATCGCTTCATATCAAACACTGCCGCTGATCCATGCAGGTCGAGCCCGATGGATCCTTTGTCGGCGAAGAGCAGGCTCGCGCTGGCCGCGTCGCTTCTTGTTATGTTCTGACCCTCTCCGAAAGAAGGTCGGCCAGTGTGCACCCCAAAGACCAAGCGCTACAACAAGCGGGAAAAGCAGGCGCTCGCGCTCGCGCGGAGTCCTATCAGGAAAAGCTAGAGTGGGCACGTAAACACCTCGATGCTCTGGATCGGGATGTCAGCACGTTTGTCACATCGGACGCTTACGCTATCCTCCGCGATTTCAACTCGGAGACAGGCAAGGGCGTCTGTCATTTTTCGGTCAAGAAAGCGATCCCGCTCGACTGGAGTCTCCGGGTCGGCGATATCGTCCACAACATGAGAAGCGGCCTTGACGCTCTGGTTTACGCCCTCGCCCTTGAGCACAGCGGCGAACCGACCAATGAGGACGCAATCAACATTCAATTCCTGATCTGCGACACCGAGGCAGAGTTCAGGAAGCGTGAAGCCCGTCGCCACGGACGCATGAGTCCCGCCGCGCAAGATGGCATCACGTTTGTACAGCCATACAAGCGCCCCCGCGCGGGATATAGGAACGAACTCGCCGTCCTTCGCGATCTGTCCAACATCGACAAGCATAGGCATTTGCTGCCAAGCTTCATTGCCGCCAATCGCGGACGAATCACAATCCGACATCCAGACGCCCCCATTGCCATTCGCTTGCCGATTCGGGGGCGCTTGGTAGATCGCGCGGTATTGGGCACCTTCGCCCTGCATCCCGGGATGGATGAGCTTGATGTCGAATACGAGTCCAACCTGACCCTCGACATATCGTTCGAGGAACCCGCCGCAGGGAATCACGGCATTGTTTCGACGCTGCGCCTCGTCGACATCTACATCCAAGAGGTAGTGCTGGCGGAGATGGAGCAATACTTCAGATGAGGGCCTATGCATCCTGACGCCCCGCCCCGACACCTTGGGACCGCCGAACTGTTCCTTGGGGGATACAGGCGACGGCGCGCTGCGCATGCAGTCGGTGCTTCCGCCGAATAGCGCGAATCACTCGTAGCTCACTCGTCGTAGACAGCGGTCCGCACAGAGCCCGCGTCAATGAGACTACAGTCACGGAGTTGCGGTGAAGAATCCTGCGAAACGTCCGCCGCCGGAACAACCTGAACGCGACCTCGGGCCGCGGGTCGAGGCGCTGTACCAGCAGATGCAGCGCCCCGACGTTCGCGACGCCACGGAGAGAGCGCTGCAGGCGAACCCCGAGGACATGGGCGCGGCGGCGGTTCGGGCGGCCACGCGGAAGGCGTAGCCGCCACGCGGAAGGCGTAGCCGCCACGCGCAGCATCACGACAGGCCGTACGCCCTTGCGATCTCGGTCCGCCGATAGCGATGTTTGTTGGGTCACACGCAGTTGCAGTCCGTTTCGCGCATTCTGCAGGCAGGACGGCGGCCCGGAGGAGTAGCGCATGGCCGTCTGATGGTACCCCGCACTCCAGTTGCTTGCCCCGACCCGCCGGCGCGCATGCAGGTATCGCGCTGATCTGCTGGGTCGCCCGTGCATCCGGAAGAGAGAGAGATCGAGCCGGTAGGCCGTCCACGAAGGCCGTGGACGTCCCTCTTCTCTGACCCCGACCCGGAATGAGCAACGCTCCTGACGCAGGGCCCGACACGCTCCTGGACGCAAGCTGGTGTCGTGACCTCGGGCGATACTCCGCCCCCGGACATGCCCCGGCACGTGGCCTGTCGCCCGGGACCAGTTGCCCGATCCGCCCGCCCAACAGAGGAGACGGACGCTTGAGTGAGAGTGCGCAAAGGCAAGCCTCTGTGCACCTCTACCATACGCGACGCGACGGACATGGCTGTTTCGCCTGCCGTGCACCAACTCCGGAGGAGATATGACAGTAGAGGAATTGACGGACGGTTACATTCGCGCCGTGCACGTAGCCAGCGGTCTTCGTACGGACGTTCGACCCTACTGCGAGGATGTCGTCAGTGTCGTGACCGGCAGAGTCTTCCGACCGTGGGAACGGAAGTCCTTCTCGGCAGCGTCTCTGCGGGGGTGCGCAACTTCGCTTGGTTTTGACGTCAAGCGCCGCCTTCACGCTCAGGGGCGCTCACTGGCAGCCGCTGAAGCCGCCGAAGCGGTCGTGTACGCGTTCATAACCGGTGAGCCTGCGACGTTGGTGAACCTGCGCCGCGCGTTGGCGGTCGGAGGCTGGGTGCGGAAGATCGCGGTCCCGATGCTCGAGCTGCACGTCTAGAACGCATCTCATAAACAGAAATCTGATGAGGACGCCCATGGGAATGTTCCGTCGTGCACGCGCGTTGGTTGACGCCATCGTTTCGTCGGGCGGCGTCAGGGCGGAGGCCTGGGTCTGCGTGCTCTGCTGCCTGTGCCCGCTGGTGAGCCGGCGTGCCGCTCTCCGCGAGTGCGATTCGGCGCGAGGGATGGACAGCGGCCCCGATCGGTATGTGCGGCCGGCCGCCGAGCAACTCCTCGAGGCGGTACGGCCGTGGAAGCGCCGGTCATGGTGACCCGGAGGGGCCCCTCTTGAAGGAGTTTGTGAGACCGCTTCTAGGCTGGATGGGTCGACGCCAAGGCGAAGGTGGACAGTGCCGCCGGCCGTCTTCGCCCCCCGTGGCGACTCCCGCACGTCTGGCGAACACGGCCCCACCCCACCATCGCGCGCAAAGAGCGATCCTGGCTGTTCCGCGGCCCCGGCGCTACCGTCGGGAGCAAACGCTTCAAGGGAGAAGACAAAATGCTGGCGAACGCGGTGTTCCGGTGATGCACCAGGCGGGCGTGGTGTCCACATTGGTATGCGCGTCATCGCCGATCTGGTTGTCCCAGCGGAGTGCTGACTCCCTCGGATCTGCCCGCGCCGCTTTGTCGGGGCCCGCGCGTATTCTGTGCGCATCGGTTTCTTGGCCCAAGCACCGGATTTGCCCGTCGGCGGCGACACTGTAGATTGGCCGTATGACTGACATGATCGCGAGACTCCGCGCGCGAGACGACATGCTCAAGGCAGAGGAAGTCGCACGTATCCTGCGCGTCTCCCTGAAGCGCCTGGACGAGGTGATCCGTCCGACCGTAGCGTGGTCGGCCCGGCGCCGGCGCTATTCGCCCGCGGACGTGATCTGCGTAATAGAGGGACGGCCACAACCAGAGCGAGGCCTCGGACTTGAGTGGTTCGTGCGTGGACTTCCGGGCGAACCAATGACCGACGCCGACATCTCCCACTTCTTCGCGATCCCGACCGCTGTGGTCCCGTACCTCAGCATTCCAGAGCTTGACGCACCCACGATCCAGTACGACAAACGCGACGTGCTCACCGCCATCAAGCGCTTCCTAAATCGCCCGTGATCCGCACCCGTAGCACCGCCCGGGGGCCCGTCTTCCAGGTCGTCTGCCGCTGGCAGGACTACCCGGTTGTGCGTGCGACGTTTGGTCCGCTCGGTCGAGGCTACAAAAAGAAAGGGGCGAACACGAAAGCGAAGGTGGAAGCCGCGGCTGAGAAGTTCGAGGAAATCTGCATCGCACTTTGGAGGTCGGCGCGCCACGACTTGCTGTCGGAGCTCAAGCGCAAGAAGCTGGACCCGCACAAGATCGTGCGAATGAAGCTCGAGGACATTCTCGCGCTGCGTGTAGTCACACCGTCGGATCCGGCGCATGCCGTCGGGGCGTTGCGCACTGAGTGGCTGCTCCACATCGCGAACAAGGACACCAGGAACAGGCTCGGTCGCTCGTACGCCCCCGCGACGGTGGAACGCTACACCGAGTGCCTGAACGCCGTGATTGGAGCACTGCCGCAACAGGATGGCACGCCGGTACAACAGATCACGCTCGACAACCTCGCTGGCGCATTGCGATCGCTGTCAGAGTGCCCACCCTTCTCCAACGGGACGCATAACCGACACATCATCGCGGTGCAGTCATTCGTTTCGTGGCTCGCACGGCGAAAGCCGTTGAAGACCCATGCCATCGTGCTGCCGCTTACCGCGGCTGACTGGCGCGAGTTGAAGAAGGAGGAACCGGACGACGATGACGAGGCCGCGGTCACTCCGGACCAGTTCGTGGCGATCTGCCGTGGTACCCACAGCGAAGACTGGCGCGAAATGTGGGAGTTCCTCGCGGCGACGGGAATGCGCGTGGAAGAGGCCATGAACCTCCGTGCCGTCGACGTGACGGATGGCACGCCCAGCGCATGGACGCCCGCGTCAAAGTCCATGTGGTTGCGCATTCGGGACGGCGAGGGTTTCCGGACGAAGACGAAGAAGAGCGCTCGGCAAGTACCGGTGCTGTACGACGAAACACAGGCGCTGGTGCTTCGGCTCCTGCACCGCCCCCGCGAAGCTGGCGACGCGAGTCTCTGGCCCGATCCACTACGACACTACCGAACCGCCAGGTGGGAGTGGGAGAAGGCGACTCGAGCCGCTGGCCTAGGGGTGGCCCGGGCACCGTACGTCGTGCCGGGTCGAACACCGTGGACGGCCGAGCAGCGCGCCCGTCTTGGGCGGGGCCCCGCACCGACCCGTTGGGCACCGTCAGTTAACATACACGGCCTGCGTCACCTTGCCGCGCAGACGATGGTTGACGCTGGCGTGAAACTGCCGCGGGTTCGCGACTGGCTCGGGCACAAGAGCCTTCAGATGCTGGACCGTTATACAAGAGCCAAGGCCTCCGCGGATGCTGCCTTGGCGGCACGTGAGTCGCTCGCAGGGAAGGGCCCGATCGCACGACTATCTTCTGACACCGTGCCCTTGGCGGTGACTGGCGAATTTCTGAATTCGGCCACAAGTCAAGGAGTGTAATATCAACTAGTTACCGCATATACATTTAGACACTGCTGGGCAGGTGGCTGAGTGGTTTAAAGCTCCGGTCTTGAAAACCGGCGTTCCTGCAAGGGAACCGGGGGTTCGAATCCCTCCCTGCCCGTTCGCATCGCTGCCGGCGCTCGCCGGCGTGGGCACGTTGCGGTTCGCCGTGGGCTGCTGCACTGCCGGCGTTCAACGCCGGCCGTCGCGCGCGCGTTTCTCGATCGGACGGCCCCCACCACCCGACTCCAGGGACTCCGCATGCGATTCTCGCCTCGCGCCACGCGCCGTTCGCTCACGGCCGCCGTCGTCCTCATGGCTGGCTGCGCCAGCTTTGGACGCCAGAAACCCGAAGCGGCGCCGACCGCCGCTCCGCCCTCCACCCCCGCGGCCGCGCCGCAGGGCGCTCGTCCCGCTGCAGGCGCACCGCGCACGCCTGGCGGCCGTGGCTTCCAGGGCGTCATGGACTCCGTTCGCGCCCGCCAACTCTACGTAAGCAACGATCCCAAGGACCTGCCGCGCTCGAACTTTGACGCGCAGCGGGTCGCCAAGCAGCGCACGGACAGCATCTACGCCGCACGCTTCGCCGGCATCGCCGAGTTCCGGAAGGTGACGTACAAGAGCACTGCCGACGGCATGGAGATTCCCGCCTACCTCTTTGCCCCGCTGAACAAGCGCGGCGCCAAGGGTCATGCGGCGATGATCTGGGTGCACGGCGGCGTGCACGGCAACTGGGGCGAGAACATGTTGCCGTTCGTGAAGGAGGCCGTGCTGCGCGGCTACGTCATCATCACGCCAGACTACCGCGGCAGCACCGGGCACGGCGAGACGCTGCATATGGCCATCGACTACGGCGGATACGAGGTGGACGACGCGATGTCTGCGGTCGAGTACCTCAAGACGCTGCCGTACGTGGACATCGACCGCATCGGCATGATGGGGTGGAGCCACGGCGGCTTCATCACCGTGCTCAACGCCACGAAGCCCGGGACGCCGCTCAAGGCCGCGGCGGCCATCGTCCCTGTCACGAACCTGATTTTCCGTCTGTCGTTGAAGGGTCCCGGCTATCAGCGCGACTACGCCGCCGAGCCGCGCATTCGCGGCCTCCCGTTCGAGAAGCCGGACGAGTACATCAAGCGCTCTCCGCTCTACCACGTGGAGAACCTGAACATCCCGCTGCTGGTGCACGTCTCCACCAACGACCTCGACGTGAACTATGTCGAGGACCAGCAGATCGTCTGGAAGTTGCGCGCCCTCAAGCCGGACCTGTCCGAAACGAAGATCTACGTGGATCCGCCGGGCTGGGGTGGCTCGGTCGGGCACGCCTTCAGCCGTCGCGTGGATCCGGTGACCCTGGAGCGGGTGGATTCCCCGGACCAGATCGACTCGTGGAACCGCACCTGGACGTTCTTCGAATGGTCGCTGAGGCCTTACGAGGATCGATCCAAACCGCTGCCGGCGCCGAGAGTCAATCCGTAGGCGAACGCGACAGAATGCGACGGAGTGAGACTGAGTGAGGCAGTGACAACCGGCGAGCCCGCAGTCACTGCCTCACTCTGTCGTATTCTGTCTCACTCTGTCGCACTCTCCCTTTACATCCCCCCCGCTCCCACCCATCTTTCACTTTCTGCGCGCCGAGCGCGCGAGGAGACGTGGCCGAGAGGCTGAAGGCGACGGTTTGCTAAACCGTTATACGGGCTTAAACCTGTATCGAGGGTTCGAATCCCTCCGTCTCCGTGGCGCGGGTCTGCCGTAGGTA
>Ga0172379_10004318_pt1 | contig 21194 bp, 18 predicted proteins | sample GrowelOW334metaG_FD_119756 | JGI IMG/M metagenome (GOLD analysis project Ga0172379, IMG submission 119756) | Groundwater microbial communities from an aquifer near a municipal landfill in Southern Ontario, Canada - Groundwater well OW334 metaG | ecosystem: Environmental > Aquatic > Deep...
ATCAATAGTCGTATCATTAGAACTGACAACATTTTTTTGAGTGGTAATCCATATTTTTAGCCAACTTTCAAAATTTACTTTTGGTAAATCTTGTTTTATGATTTCTAACTTTTGAATACTACTAATGACCCTGTTGCCAGATTTATAATCGGGGGGTTTTTTAAAACCAACACTCGTGTTTTGCATACCATTCGGGTATTGCAGTTTTACCCAGCTCGTCGGAACTTTTATGCTTACACCAAAATTATTATCGGTTACTGTCTGCCACGTGAACTGTTTATGAAATATATTATTCAATACATTCCAACTAAAAGGATTCGACCAAGCAACCGAAGCCACAGAAAGAATAATTAATACTGCTAATAATAAAACAATAACTAATAATTTAGGCTGTTTCATATCTATAATTTAATTATATTATTATACAACCAAAAAGCCGTTATTAAAACGGCTTCTGAAAAAATGCGCAGCCAATGGTCAAATATTAGAATATGGTTCTTAAATGAATTCCCTAACATAGAACCAATTATTTTGAAATAAAAAAGCCGAGGTAGCATTTGCCACCAAGGCTCTATGGGGCGGCGAACCGCTCAATAGTCGTCTCGCACATCGTAATCTCCGAATTCCTCTTGTAGCTCTTGCCGCATCTTGTCCCAATCTGATTGGGTAAAAGTGTTCCATTTAACTTCGATGGGCTTAGGCTTACTGCTTGGGTCGGTGCAAACGAGTGTGAGACGGTGTATTGTGCCGTCCCTGGAAAAAATCGCCGTGGTTTCGTTCTCGTTCCGAGTTACCACACGAAAGGTCCAGCCACGTTGATTCGGCAATTCCCGATTGCCGGAAAAAGGGTGCGTCGGTTCCCACCAAGAAAACGCCATGCCATTCTCCTTGATGCCGACACGAATGACTCTGCCCGCTGATTCGACTCTCACCAAGTTGTTTTCGAAAACCGGCAAATCGTATTGTTTGCCATCGAGTTGATCGAGGATTGCACCCTCCATTTTCCGTCTCCTTATTGTCAGAGGACTGTTCGCAACAAAGTTATCGCGATACTAAGAGATTACTATAAATTTATCTATTTGTAAACTAAAAAAGCACATTAATTAAAAGTGGCTTCAAAAAATAGAGCTAAAAGTTCCAATGCGTTCTGTGCCCTCTTTTTATTGGAACCTATTTTACGATGGGAAAATGTTGCGTGCGCGCTATACGCGGGCGAGGGGACTTGAACAGGCACCGCATCACTAGATAAAAAGTGCTTCTCCACGCCTAAATTAGCCCCAATTTATCGAAGTTTTTGATAAAATATTTAAGTACCGACAGTTGAAGCGGAAAAATATCGCCGGGATGATTTTCAAGAATGTCTTTTAATTCTTTCGCCGAAACCCACATAGGATCCTTTGCTTCTTTTTTATCAACATGTGCCTCTCCTTTAACCTCGCATAAAAAAACAAAACCAATCCACGGTAATCCGTTGTTTGTTTCTAAAACTTGTTGGCAAATAAATGGTTTAAATGTAAACGCCCTATCGCCCTGTCTTGGATTTTCTACCTCGCTCTGATAGTCCCCTATTATTTTTACAATATCTAAATTAGTTTCTTCTTTTATCTCCCTCTTTAAGGCGTCATAAACATTCTCGTAAGAATTTATTCCACCGGCTGGTATTTCAAACATGCCAGAATACGTTGGGCTGACTTTAGGTTTCCATCTTGTTTGAATAAAAACCCGCAGTTCATTATCCTCTCTTTTAAAAAGGATTGCTGAAACTACGGGTATTGGCTTTGATTGTTGCTTCATGCTATTTTCTTCTTTTTTTCGCCTTTTTGGCGATGAAGTGGATAAATTTGGTTTCCTTTCCAAATACCATTTCCGCGGTGTGTCCGATCTCAATTATTTCCAGTTGCAGATAGTGGCATAATGCAATAATGTCTTCTTCTGACCACGCCCGCCTTATATGGCCACACATCCTCGTAGCAATTCTTACCGGCCTCCACAGACCTAGCGATTTTGAAATCCTCTTTTGGTTTTCCTTGCACCAACACCACGCCGTCTTCATTTAAGTGCGAGACTACATAACCAAGAAAAGGAATAATTTCGTCATCGTTCAGATGGAGGGCGGAGCGGGCATAAAAAGCGTCGTATCGCTCCTGGTCGTCAAGAAGTTTTGGCACATCTTGAGCGGAACCGATAACGGGTAATATATTATCAACTGTTCCGTTTTTAACGGCCGCCTTGATGAGTTGCCGTATCGCCTCGGTGGAAATATCCACACCGACAACCGTGTTTTTGTTCTCACGAATGAAAAATCTGGCATCTCTGCCGCTCGCAATCCCAATTTCCAAAATTTTTCCTCCGGGCTTTATAATCGGCAGACACTTTTTTGCAAACTCGTTGGGTTCGCCTTCTATTGTCTCATGTTCTTTTTTTCGCATCTTGTGTTGACCATTCCAATATTTTTTCTGGTCGCTCTTTTTCGACTTCTTTTTAGTCATACCTAATCCCCTTCTTGATGTTAAGGAACAAAAAATTATATAACTACGTGCGCGGGCGAGGGGATTTGAACCCCTGATCTCCTCCGTGACAGGGAGGCGTCTTGAACCAGGCTGGACTACGCCCGCATTTTTATAAATTTTCGGCACAGTGCCAAGGGGGAGGCTCGAACTCCCGACCTCGTCGTTATGAGTGACGTGCTCTAACCAACTGAGCTACCTTGGCCGATTTTAAAGTGTTGCGCTGCCTCGAATTGCACGAGGGCCTCCAGCTTATGAGACTGGCGAGGTACTACTCCTCCACAGCGCTACGTATCTTATTATTCTACCACAAAAATTAATAGAATCAAGTTATTCATAAACCGTGTTTTTTTCTTTTACTAATTAATTTTTTCTTTTTTAGTTTTGTGTTAAAATAAATCAAAGGTTATGATTATAAAATTTTTAGGAGCGGCACAAAATATAACGGGATCTAAGCATTTAATACAAACTGAAGGATATAATCTGCTTTTAGATTGCGGATTTTACCAAGGCAAAAGAAGCGAGTCTAACAGGCTTAACAGAACTCTTCCGTTTTTAGCCAAAGATATAAATGCTGTTATACTTTCTCATGCGCATTTAGATCACTGCGGAACTTTGCCTGTTTTAGTTAAAAATGGATTCTTGGGAAAAATTTATTGCACGAAAGCAACAGCCGAAATAGCAAAATATATTTTATCAGATGCAGCTGCCATACAAAAACAAGATAGCGAATATTTTAACAGGCATACGCAAGAAGCAAGAGCACAAATTTTTCCAATTTATACAGAAGAAGATGTTAAAAAAACCGTAAAACAGTTTGAACCGATTGAATATTTTAGGCAAAGCAACAAATGGACAGAGCTAAATAAAAATATAAGATTTAAATTTTATGACGCAGGACATATTTTAGGATCTGCCATAATTTTTTTAGAAATAAAAGAAGGCGGAATAATAAAAACATTGGGATTTACCGGAGACTTAGGAAGAGAGCAATCCCCTATTTTACGCTCTCCTGAATATATAACAGAAAATACTCAAACATTTATTACAGAGTGCACTTATGGCAGCAGCGCCCATAGGCCGCTATCAGACACAACTAATGATTTTAGAAACGTAATTAATATAGCTATAAAGAACAGAGGCAAAATAATTATCCCTGCTTTTTCTTTGGGCAGAACGCAAGAAATTATTTACATTTTGCATAAACTTTTAAATGAAAAATCCGTCCCTTCTCTGCCAATATACATAGACAGTCCGCTTGCTGAAAATATTACAGAAATTTTCCCGGGATATATTAACGATTTTGATGAAGATTTTTGGAAAGATTTTGGGAGCAAAGGAGACTCTCCATTTTTTATAAAAAACTTAACTTATGTAAGGTCATCCGAGGAATCCAAAGCATTAAATAAAAAAAGGGGGCCCTTAATGATTATTTCTGCTTCAGGAATGGCTGAAGGCGGAAGAGTGCTTCATCATTTAAAAAACAACATAGACAATCCGCAAAACATAGTTTTAATAACCGGATACCAGGCTGAAAACACTTTGGGAAGAAAAATTCAGGAAGGCGTTAGCCCTGTCAAAATATTTGGAAAAGATTATAAGGTTAAAGCTAAAATAATAACCCTTAACGAATTTAGCGCCCACGCTGACCAAAATGATCTTTTGCAATATGTCTCGCATATTAAAAATTTAAATAAAATATTTTTAGTGCATACAGAGCTCCCCCAGGCAACGACTTTTAAAAATATATTGGAAAAATCTTACCCGTCGCTGGGTGTTGAAATTCCAACAATGGGCAGTGAATTTGAAATATAAAACATAAAAAAACAGCCCAGAGCTTACTGAAGGGCTGTTTTTTATTTTTTCGATTTTACTGATTTTTAAAAATTTCTAAGAATGCTTTTGTCGGCACTTGGACTGTTCCTTTGCCTTTCATCAATTTTTTTCCTTTTTTTTGCTTTTCTAAAAGTTTTCTTTTTCGGGTGATGTCTCCTCCGTATAAATAACCCGTAACATCTTTTCTTCTTGCTTTTATTGTTTCTCTGGCTAATATCTTACCCGACACAACTGCCTGTAGCGCAACAGTGAACTGTTCCGGAGTTAAAACCTCTTTTAATTTTTCAACAACAAACTTTCCTTCTTTATAAGCCTCGTTTTCAGAAACAATTTTAGACAAAGCTTCTTCTTTCTTGCCTGCTATCCAAATTTCCATTTTTACCAATTTACCCGGCTTTAATCCCGACATTTTATAGTTCATTGACGCATACCCCTGGCTAACGCTTTTTATTTTGTCATAAAGACCGGTTATAACCCCCCTTAGAGGAACCTCATAAATTACAATCGCTCTTCCTGTTGAAAGGTATTGAGTGTCAACATAGTTTCCGCTAATGTTTTTTAAAATTTCCATTAATTTTCCCAAATAAACAGACGGAGTTATTATTTCTAATAAAACCCACGGCTCTTGCGTTTCTTTAATCTTAGAAACATCCGGCCAATCGGAAGCCGAATAAATAAATTTTTCTTCCCCTTTTGTATCAACAATTTTAAAAACAACCGACGGCGTTGAAATCACCAAATTTAAATTAAACTCCCGGCGAAGCCTTTCTGCTACGATTTCAACGTGTAAGGTTCCTAAAAATCCAAGCATAAATCCCCGGCCTAAAGCCTCTTTTGTTTCCGGTTCAAAAGTCAAAGCAGGATCATTAAGTTTTAATTTTAATAAGGCATCTTTTAACAAATCGAAGTCTTCCGGATTTTCCGGATAAAAACTGGCGAAAACCATTGGCTTAGGTTCGTGATATCCCGGCAATGATAAATTTTGAAGCTTAGAACTTAATATTTGAAGTTTAACAATTGTGTCACCTGCCCTTACCTTGCCGGGCTCTTTTATGCCTGTAGCAATATACCCTATTTCTCCTGCGCAAAGTTTATTTTGTGGAGACCTGCCCGGATTAAAATACCCCAATTCTTTTATTTCGGCCTGGGTATTGGTTGCCAAAAGTTTGATCTTTTGATTGGTTTCAATTTCGCCGTCTACAACCCTGATAAAAGCGATCACCCCCTTAAAAGCATCGTAGTCAGAGTCAAAAATTAACGCACGAAAGGCGTTATCTTGAGATTTATCGAATAGTGGCGCTGGCACTTTTTCAATAACAGCTTTTAAAACCTGCTCAACATTTTCTCCTGTTTTAGCAGAAACTTTTAAAATTTCTCTTTCGTCTATTTTTAAAAGATTAACTAATTCTTCAACAACTTCTTGTACTTTTGCCTGAGGCAAATCAATTTTATTTATAACCGGAATAATTATTAAATTTTGCGCTTTTGCTAACTCCAAATTTGCTAATGTTTGAGCTTGAATTCCCTGGCCGGCATCAACTAATAATATAGTTCCCTCAACAGCCGCTAAAGATCTGGATACCTCGTAAGAAAAATCAACATGGCCCGGAGTATCAACCAGGTTTAGGATGTAATCTTTGCCCAGATAGTTATAATTCATTCTTATTGATTTTAATTTTATCGTAATTCCCTTCTCTCTTTCTAAATCCATTGAATCTAAAAACTGCGGTTTCATTTTTTTAGAATCAATTGTATGAGTTAAATCCAAAAGCCGGTCCGCCAAAGTAGACTTTCCGTGGTCAATGTGAGCAATAATACTGAAATTCCTTATGTTTTCCATTTGTTATTTTTTCTTTAAAATTTTTACTATTCCCCTATCTTGCCCTTTCTTTGTCAGGGCCTCGCTTTCTTTATTATCTTTACAATACCCCGCTCGGCATCCACTTCCACCAAGTCGCCGTCCTTCAAAACCTTTGTAGCGATTTTGGTACCGATTATACAAGGAATACCCATTTCTCTACTGGTTATTGCCGCATGCGAAGTAATACCGCCCTGGTTTGTAATTATAGCGCCAGCGATCTTCATACCAACTACATAATCCGGCGTTGTTTCATTTGCAACCAATATTTCGCCCTTATTCATTTTTGAAATATATTTTGATTCTTCCACAACCCTGGCAATACCCTTAACTATTCCCCCCTTTGAGGCGACCGTGCCTTTAAATTCAACAATATCATTATCTACTTTTTGTATAAATTTATTTAAATATTCCTTGAGCTGATTTCCTGTAATGATTCTGCCTTCCCTATTTTCTATAATCTTTCCAAAACCATTTACTCTTTCTTTAAAATTTTTAGGCAAAATTCCTTTGTCGTTTAAATTAATTACCTCCTGATAATCAAAAAGTAAAATTTCATCCCATGTTAAGTTGTATTTTTTACCAAGCTCTTTTACAGTTGGGCAATATTCAAAAATAATACTATTAGTATTTTCAACTATAAATGACCTGTAAAAGGCAAACTTACAACCAAGCTCCCATATTTTTTCTAAACCTTTCGGCGGTTTTTGATTTTTTACTATATTTTTTGTTTTCGATATTTCAGCTAATTCTTCTTTTAATCTTTCTCTTGTTAAACCATCTCCTAAAAACACGTGCTTTCCCACCCAGCCATATTTATCTAAAATATTTTTAATATCATTTTCACTATTTTTATCAATCTTTTTTAAGTCTTGAATATACTGCATTAAAAGAGTATTTTTATGAGGTTTTATTAACGACAAAAATTCATCATAATTAAAAATTTTTTCTTTTGAAAGCTTATTAACATATTTTTGATAACCCACATCAAACATTATCAAAATTGTAATTAATCCCAAAGCATCAATTGAGGCTTTTAATAATCCAGATAAATCATTTTTATTTTTAAAAGATAAAACTTTTTCAATCTTTTGGTCACACAAATTAAAAAACTTATCAAACCACTCAAAATCATTTCTAATTTTGTTTTCTAAAAATTTACCTGCTTTATCAACATCTTCCTGTAAAATATACTGGTAGGCATCTAAAATCATAATACCTCCTTTAAAATCTATGCCTAAAATTTTCAGCAAATGCCTCCATTCAAGCCAAAGTCCGGTTGATAAAACCGGCTCAATCCACCTACCTAAATAATGCCATTTATTATTTTGCATAATTTTTTAAAATTTTTACTATTCCTTTATTTGCATCCACCTCAATTTCATCGCCATTTTTTAACAATCGTGTTCCTTTTCCAGTGCCGACAACACATGGCTTACCGAGCTCGCGTGAAACAATCGCCGCGTGCGAAAGCATACCACCCTCATCGGTGATTATAGCGATAGCTTTTTTCATTAGCGGAACATAATCTGGTCGCGTGGCGCTTGCCACTAAAATTTTTCCTTCTTTAAATTTGCTAAAATCATTATTGCTTAAAATGATTGATACTATTCCCTTTGCAAAACCCTTTGAAACACCGAGCCCTTTTAGTTCTTTTGTTTCTTCTTTGGGGCTAAAAATATTTTCTATTTTTTTTATTTCCTCTTCGTCGGTAATAAAATAAGTTTCCTCGCGCTTCGAAAAATAAATACTGTTGTTTATTCTTTTATTCAATTCCTCCTCTGAAAACTTTTTCCCATTCAAAAGCGCGTCCCGAATTTCTTGCTCATTTAAAAACAAGGCTTGGCTCAAATTTAAGTTCAATCTCTTTGCAACCTCTAAAAAAGTATTTCTAATATAAAACCCACTCTTGTCCCTTACGAAGGGTTTATAATCTTTGAGATGGCTATAGTTCGCAAAAAATTTCAGCAAGTATAAAAATTCCCGCTTACCCTTAAATTTCTTAATCAATTTTGAGTAATAAAATTTTCTCGCTTTATATTTTTGTTTTATTTCTTCAATCTCTTTTTTAATTTGCTCTATATTCAACTTTGCCATTAAATCAGTGAGCTCTTTTCTAAAATGCTCTAAAATATAAGGCTGATAATTTATGTCATACATCGGCATGTACGAAAAAATTTTCCAGTGATTCAGCAACGCCCTTTCTTGTTTTTCTTTCGGCAACGCGGCTACTTTTAATAACGACAGCCTTTCCATATCCAGCGGTATAATCTTCATCGGATTTGATAAATTAGAAATCATATCTTTCGCCTCCTCCGCAGGGATCCCATTTGATTTGGCAAGGTCTTTTATCGCATTTGTAAGAGCGACTTCAATATCTCCAAAAATAATCCAAGTGTCCGGGCTTATTATGTTCTCTTGCTTATAAAATTTATCTAAAATTTTTACTATCTCTTTATTTGATAGATTACTTAATTTCTGCGGTAATTTTTTAGAGAACTTTAAATGATTATCAAAATCCTTTTGGACTTTTTCTAGCAAACCTTTCAGCTTTTTTATTATGAATTTTTTGTCAACAAATTTTTCAGCAATAATTTCTTTAAGTTTTTCGTGCTCATCAAAATCATAGTAAGCAAAACAGTCCCCTTTGATAAGTCTAAACCCTTGATAATATTGTTTATAACCAAAAATTTCTTCAAACGGCTTCCAAAAGCCGTAGCGATAAAGCCGCATTTTTTGATAAGTCATTCTCCTCGTATAGCTGTAAGCCCAATTTCTATTTAAAAATTCCTTTAAATCCATAAACTTATAATGTTGTTATTGGTCTTGATTGAACTATGTAAAACTTATTACCTTCCAAAGCCCACTCGATGTCGCGGGGGTCGCCATAATGTTTTTCAATTCCAATACAAATTTTTGCTAATTCCTTAATTTGTTTTTCCGTAAGTTTTTGCTTTTCTTTTTTGCTTACTGGCACTGGCTTTTCTTCAGTTTCTATTTTTGCCTTTACGATTTGCTTTTCCTGATTGCCGATGTTTATATCTATAATGCTTAATGTGCTTTTCTCTATAACATAGCTATCTGGTGTGATAATCCCTTGCACTAAGGCTTCGCCCAAGCCCCAACAGGCCTCAATAATCATTTGGTCTCTATCTTTTGTCACTGGATGAACGGTAAAACAAACTCCAGAAACATCGGAGTTTGCCATTTTTTGAATAACTACTGCCACAGATATTTTATTCTTCTGTAGTTTCCTTTCAAGCCGATAGAATATAGCGCGAGGAGTAAATAAAGAAGCCCAACATTTTTGAACCGCTTTTAATAATCCTTTTTTATCAACATAAAGATAGCTATCAAGCTGTCCTGCCCAAGCGTCCAATTTTGAATCTTCGGCTGTGGCCGACGAACGAACTGCTACATATTTTGTTTTTAATTTATCAAACTTCTTTAAAACTTCTTTTCCTAAATCTTTTGGGAAATCCTTGTTTATTATCAAGTTCTGCATCATTTCCGAATTTCTTTCTACTTCCTCGGTATTTGTTATGTCCAACCTATCCCACATTGCGTCAATCTCAATGCTTATATCAGTGTCTTTAATAAATTTTTCAAAAGCAGAGGCTAAAACGACAAATCCGGGCGGAACAGAAATTTTTGAGTTTATCATTTCTCCCAAGGAAGCACCTTTGCCTCCTGCTATTTTTATGTCCTTATTAGTTAATTGTCTAAAATTTTTGATGTTTTCCATTGTTTTTAAATTATTATTTTTTCCCTTTTAAAAATCCCATCTGGGAAAATATCAAGTTTTTTAAAGATATTACTTCGGGCGATTTAAAAATAAAGGCAACAAATAAGTAAAATAAAAATCCGAGGCCCCCCGCTAATCCTGTTTGCAAAAATACCTCCCAAAAAGTTTCCAAAGTCATATAATTGCTAAGAGCCTGCCGAACCGTATAGGTAAAAAATATTGTTAAAAAAGTTGCTGATAAAACTTTGCCAAAAGAATTTAAAATTTCTTTCATATAAAAATCACCTGCTTTTATTCTAAAGAAAAACAATAATAATAGTAATTGCAAAACAGCATCAAGAGATATTGCAAAAGGCAAGCCGATTACGGGCAGGTTGGCCATTCCTTCAATTTTTAAAAACTTAATTAAAAAATTAGAAAAAATATTTTGAAAACTCAAAAGCCAAATAAAAAGATAGCTAAAAGCAATCGTTGTTGCCACACTGGCAATGCTTATCAATGCCGGTATTTTTGTATTGCGCATAGCGTAAAAAGCCTTGGAAACAAGGAAAATCAATCCTTGGGCAAATAATCCTAACATAAAAATTCCGAAACATGCGGCTGTAAGTTTTGTAGCCGACCAGTCAAACCTCCCTGCCCCAAAAACAATCCTTACCAAATGAGCTCTTAAAATAAAACATATGGCGCTTATCGGAATTATTAAAAAAACAATCTGGCGAAAAACAGAAGAAAACCTTAAAAGCATTTCTTCCTTTTCGCCTTTTGAAAAAGCTAATGATAAGGCCGGAAAAACAGCAATGGTAAAAGGAACAGCCACCAATCCGATTATGGGCATAGCCAAATCGTTTGCCAAGCTAAAGATACTAACTGTTCCGGGGATCAATGTTGACCCGATTATCGTAACAACAACCAAATTAATTTGAGAAGCTGCCAAGCCAACAGCGCGGGGCACTGTTAGTTTTAGGGTTAATAAAAAATCTTTATCTAAAAAATTAAAATGATTTTTAATTTTAAATCCGACCTTAAAAAAGGCCGGCACTTGGATTAAAAAATGCAAAAAAGCGCCTAAAACAATTCCCCAAGCCAAACCCTTAATTCCAAACTTTGGCACAAAAAAGACAATACCGATTATACTTCCTAAATTGTAAACAACAGGGGCTAGGGCTGTTATCAAAAATCGCTGAAACACCCTAAGAACAGCTGACATTATATTGCTGATCCCCAATAAAATAGGGCTCAAAAACATTATTCTGGTTAGAAGAGAAGTAATTTCCTTTTTTTCATCTGAAAATCCGGGAGCCATCAAAGAAACAAAATTAGGAGTAAAAATAAATAAAATTCCGCAAATAACAATCAAAGATATCAAAGACAAATTTAAAAGATTTGAAAGATATTCAAATGCTTGTTCTTTGGATTTAACTAAGTTTTTGGTAAAAATAGGAATAATCGCCACTCCAATGGCTCCTGTCATTAAAACTATGGCGATAAAATCAGGAATACGAAACGAAGCATAATAAACATCAAGTTCGTTACCCACTCCAAAAGTACTTGTCAATAAACGATCTCTTAATAAACCTAAAATAAAACTGGAAAAAGAAAATATAGACAAAATTAAAGCAGCCAGGCTGACGCGCTCTGTTTTGTGATTATAAATTTTTTTAAAAAAATTAATAGGCATTTTATTTTCTTATAATTATGATTGGTGTTTGCTGGGTTGACTGCCCGGCGGGGTTATCTTTTAAAATTTTTAACAATAACTTTTCTTTTCCTTTTAAATCTTTGTCAGCCCCTAAAATATTGCCCCCCAGGTCATTAACATCGGCTACGGCAATAGAAAAATTAAATTTTTCTTTTAGTCTGTCGCATAATAAATCGCAATCTTTTGGCCCCAAAATACCCATCTCGGCGTATTGAGTATAGGCCTCGCCGTAAAACCCGTCAATCTGGGAAATTTGATTGCCGGCTAACCTGTAAAACATTCCTGTAATGCCAATAATTTTAAATAAAAATCCAAAAAAACTGGCAAATAAAATCCTTGGCAAACCCGCTAAGTTTATGGCAAGCTGCATTTTTAATGGATTACCCACTGAAAAGCCGGCTGACGTTTTTTTAACAAACTTTGATAAAAATTTTGCCCAAAACCCTAATTTAATATCTTTTTTATAAACAATCCTATTTTGAATAATAGAAACTATTTTTTGGCAAAAGATAACAATATCGCCGTTTTCAACAACGGGCAAAACATATTTTTCGAAAACGCTTTCAAAATTATCAGAGGTTTGAATAAAGTGAGTTTTAACAAGATGCCTTTCCCATTTTTCGCCATCAATTTCAACTATCAAATTTTTTTCTTGATTTGAGATTATTTCCATATTATTTACCGGTTACACATTTAATCGCACTAGTCATTGCGAGGAAGCCGAGCAAAGCGAGGCTGACGAAGCAATCTGTAAAAAAAATCTTAAGAGATTGCTTCGCTGTGGCTCGCAATGACGGCAAACGCGGAGGTCATATTATTATTTTTTACTTAAACACCAAACATCGTTTGTTCTTTCTCCGCTAGTTTTCATTCCTCCAAGCATAAAAATTTTATTATTAAAATTGGCGCAAGTAAGATCTTCTCTACCAATCCATAAAGATAATCCGTCTTTATATAATTCATTCCAAATAACTCCGTCTTTTGAATACCAAACATCATTATAGCCGTGAGCATATCCGGACCACCCGCCAATAATAAATAAACTATCATTAAAAGCCAGCAAACAATGCCCGTGCCTCCCCGGCCAAATATTCTCTTCGTTTATACTTGTCCAGTTCTTGCCATTTTCTGAAACCCAAACATCTTTTTTGCCCATCTCTTCTGGAAATACACCCCCAACCAGCCAAAGCTTATTTTGAAATGATTCCACTGCCAAATCATATCTTGGCGACCAATCGGCATGCTTTACGGCCAAAAACCAGTCTTTGCCGTTCTCTGAATACCAAACATCGTTTTCTAAGCTATTTATAGAAACTCCGCCCATAATCCATATTTTATCATCAAAAACAACCGCCCCAAAACCTTTTCTTGGCGCCCACTCGGCTTTTTCTGTAACCTGAACCCAATTTATCCCGTCTTCAGACGACCAAACATCATTTAAGTATCTTTCGCCCGTGGTAGCGCCTCCTAATATCCAAATTTTATCTTTAAAAATAACTGAATCATGCGCCCTTCTCGGTCCCCAAGGAGCTTTATTGGTAATCTGAACCCAATCTTTTCCGTTTTCTGAATTCCAAACATCGCTGTAATTTTTAGTATAATCCGGAGATGCGCCGCCCACCCCGCCAAAAATCCATAATTTATTTTTAAAAACATTTAAAGTATGAGCGTCTCTTTTTGCAAAAATAGCTTCCGGATTAATCAGCCCCCATTTTAAAAATTCGGAATTAAACTTACCTCCGGCAACGCTTTCTTTTGTTTCTTTATTATTGCTGGTTGGGCTTAATTTTTGAAAATCAACATTAAAAATTGTTTCCTGATTTTTTTTATTATTTTTAGCAAATAAAAAAATATCAATAAAGACCAACAATAAAATCGCTAAAATAAAAAATAATATCCTTAAAAATTTAAAGGGTTTCATATCTGGGTGTTTATAAGGTTATTTTTTATTCTAATCTTTTTTTAATATTTTTGAAAGCTTGACAAATACTTAAGAAATTGCTATATTTTAAGTGTCTCAGCAAGATGAGCGATTGCTCCCCGCATATAGCGGGGAGAGGAAAGTCCGAACACCCTCCTAAGCTAAATTTATTTAGCGGAGGATAAAATAATAGCGGCTAACGGCCGTCCATCGTAAGATGCGAGGTGCGAACAGCGACGCCGAGTTCTGAAAGGAACAAGGCGCCCGTCCGCTGTAAGGCGGAACAGGGCGAATCCAGTAGAAATACTGGGAGTGAAACGGCTAAATCCTTATTGGGCGCAAGAACAAACCCTTCGGCGGGTTCAGGGTAAAGCCTGGCGAATTCATTTATGAATTTGATAACCTGCCGCAGGAGAAAAGTAGTTCGCTTGACCCTGAGAGTAATCGAATGGGCAGACAGATAATCGCATAAAACAAAATTCGGCTTACGGTCTTGCTGAGACACAAAAAATCCGCTTAAAGCGGATTTTTTGTTTGTTGCTTTAAAATTATTTATTTAATTATTTTTATTTATTCCAATCGTCGCATAATAAAAATTAAAATAAAGTTTGCGCATTAGCGTGACTGTCCAGAGCTTCATTTACCATCTTATCTGCTTCTTTATTTTTTTCTCTTACAATATGTTTAAATTTTACCGATTCAAAATCTAATTTTAAATTCCAAACTTCTAAAAATAATTTTTGTATTTTATCGTCTAAAATTTTGTACTCGGCGTTCATCTGCTTTACTAAAAATTCAGAATCAGACCTTATTTCAATTTCACTATTTTCCGCCAATTTTTTACCGAACAATGTTTTAAATTTTTTTAAAGCAAAAATTACAGCCGAATATTCAGCTTCATTATTAGTTAAGCCGTCTCCCAAATATTCTCCATATTTTTTAATTTCCTGGCCCATTTCGTTGCAAAAGACAACACCAATCCCTGCCTTTCCAGGATTTCCCCTCGACCCGCCATCTGTATAAATAATTATTTTTTTCATCTATTTATTTTTAATTTAATTTAGTAAAACCGTCAAAATGAATTTTATCATCATTAAAAACTTCTACGACTTTATATTTTCCTTTTGTATAAACCTCGCCATCTTCTAAAAAATGTATTGCTTCTAAGATGATAATACTGGCCTTTGGGCGGGAAAGCTGCTGGTTTCCCTTTGTTTCCACCAAGGGAATCTCGCCATAGAGCCAATAATTCCTCTGTCCTTTTTTTAAAAATTCGTAAACTTCTCTATTTTTAATATCCTCTGGTATACATTCTTCTTTTTTTCTTCTTTTATTTTTAAATTCTGAAATATCTCTTAGAGCCAGATCGGGATTGAATTCTATTATAATTCCCATATTTCTACTTTTTAATTTTAAAATATTCATTTAAACACTCTTTGAACCTATCTAAGTGTTCGTTTTTGATGCGGAACCCCGAAGCCTGCGCGTGGCCGCCGTAAGTCATTAAAAAATCCGCACAGGTTTTCATTGCCTTCACGGAATTTGTTCCTTTCGGGTTTCTTACAGAGCCACAGCTTTCTTTATCTCCCCGTTTAAAAATAAAAGCCGGCTTTTCATACTTTTGAGACGTCACAGAAGCAACAGATCCGGCTAAAGTTAGCTTCCAAGCCGGATCTCCTTCAAAAATAATTGATTCTTCTGATTTTCTATTTGCCCTTCTTTCCACTTCTTGTATAATTTCTTTGACTTGTCTCTGTTTATATTTATTTTTTAAAAGCAGTTCTTCGGCTATTTTTTTGCATTCTTCTGAAGATGAAGAGGTTAAAAGAAAATAAGAATCGTTTTGGTAGTTTTTACTTTCTGCTGCATTTAACGCAGAAATAATTTTTTGAAGAGACCCTTCAAAAACAACCCCTTCTCCCAAAATATCTAAAAATGCCCTTAGGGCCGGGCGAAAAGTGTTTTTTAAAGACCTAAGCCCCTGCTCAATAATTTCTTCGTTGTCATCGGTTTGGGGCACCATATCTGCAATAGTTCCCAGGGCGGTAAGCTCTAAAAAACTATTTTTTAAACTTTTAGAAATTTTATCTCCCAATATCTCTTTGCACAGTTTAAAAGTAATTCCGACATTGGCTAGACCCTTAAAAGGATAATCGTCATCATCTTGTGTCGGATCAACAATTATTGGGGTGTCCGGCTTGCCATGTAGTGTTTCGTGATGATCTATAACTATAACTTCAAAACCCATTTTTTTCGCTTCCTTAATTTCTTCTATATTTCCAATGCCAAGATCTAAAGTAATAAAAAGCGCGGGCGTTTTATTTTTTAAAATATTTAAAATGTTTATATTAATACCATATCCATCATTTTCCCTGTCTGGAAAAAATACGGAGTCAACTTTACCTCCCAAGTTTTTAATCGCCTCTTCTAATATAACAACCGACGAAATGCCGTCTAAATCGGAATCGCCATATAAAATAATGCGCTCTTTATTCAAGACCGCTTTTTTAATCCTTTCTGCAGCTTTTTCTATGTTCTTGATTTTATTCATATTAGTTTAAATCTTGTCTTAGTTCTTTAGGGCTTCCAACCCGGGCATATTTTCACCTGCTAAATAAGCTAACATCGCCCCTCCGCCAGTTGACACATGGCTGAACTTTTCAATCATATCTCTTTTTACCAAAAATTCAACTGTCTCCCCGCCGCCAACTACCGAAAATGCATTGCTTTCTATAATAGCATTCGCTATGGCCAAAGTGCCCTTTGAATACTTTTCCTGTTCAAATTTACCGAAGGCCCCATTCCAAACAATTGTTTTTGCCTCTAATATTTTTTTACATAATATTTCTGTAGTTTCTTTATCTATATCCGGAGCATCCAAAGAATCTGCGGGGCCTATTATTTTTTCCGGACGCAAAATCTGAATTTTATTTTCTATTATTTCTTTTTTAATTAATCCGCTAATTATAACATTATCAGCGGTTTCTGAAATTTTATTGATAAATTTTGATTTTGTTTCTATTTTTTTCCCTCCGACGATTACCACCATTGGTTTTTGCGGATTCTTTAAAATTTTATTTAAATTTTTAATTTCTTCTGTAAGCAAAAATCCGGTAAAATAAGGCAAATATTCGGGTACACCGATAATCGAAGCGTGAGCCCTGTGGCACGACGAAAACGCATCGTTAATATAAAAATCTCCCAGCCAAGAAAGTTTTTTTGCAAAGTCATAATCTCCGGCTTCTTCTTCTTTGTAAAACCTTAGGTTTTCTAACAGCAAAATTTCCCCTCCTTTCAGATCTTGCGTATGGCTCTCTATCGCAGGCCCGATGCAATCATCTCCTTTCATAATTGAAACTTCTAAAAGTTCTCCCAGCCTTTCTCCTACTTTATCTAGCTTTAAAATAGGAACTATTTTTCCCTGCGGATCCCCAAGGTGGCTCATTAATATTATTTTTGCCTTGTTTTCTATCAAATATTTTATAGTCAAAAGAGATTTCTTAATCCTAAAATCATCTAATATTTTTCCCTTATTATCTATCGGAACATTAAAATCACACCTTACCAGCACCCTCTTATTTAAAACATTAAAATCTTTAATACTTTTAAACATAAACTAAAAAATTATATTATTTGTTGATCTGGCTTTTAGCCGGGGCGTCTATCAATCAGATTTATAGCCTTATTTTTTCTCCAGGTTTTATAATCTTTTTTTCCCCGGTGTCCGGCGGATTGATATCTTTTTTGCTGTCTATTTCTTCTGTTGGGTTTATTTCTTTTTTTTCTGTTTTTTCTTCAGTCTCTTCTGTTTTTTTATCTGCATTTTTCGGCGCAGACTCCTCTTTAATTTCTTCTAACGATTCTTCCAGCGCCTTTTTCAATTCTGATAAATTAACTTCTCTTTTTTTTACCGGCTTATTATCTGGCGTATTTTTCTCTGTTTTTTTTTGGGAAGAACGAAACGAAATTTCTTCTATTTTATCTGGATGTAAACTGTCTTTTTTTTGCTCCTGCGAGTTTTGATAAGTTAAAACTTCTTCTTTTCTTTGATCGTGATAATTATCACGAGGCAAAACATGCTCTGCAGATCCCTCTTTCATTTTTTTTAAACAAGATTTGCAATAAACAGGTCTTCCTTTTTCTGGTTGAAAAATAACCTTTGTTGGCTTTCCGCAAGAAAAGCAAACCGCATCATAAAGAACGGGCTGTTCGTTTTGCATTGAGTTTTCCGCGGTTTTATTATAGCCGGATGATTTATTTTCCCTTTTTAGATCGTTAAAACCGCCCGATTTTTTTTTATCTTCTGCGGTCCCTGACCATCGTGAAATTTTATCTTCAACTGTTTCTTTTTTTACACCGTATCTCTCTTGAGACGCCCTGATAATTTTCTCTTTGTTAGATTTTTCAGGAGCCTCGGGTGGAGGAAGAGTTTCTGCCGAAAAAGGATTGCCGGCAATTCCGTCAATCATTAATTTTAAATAAATATTATATTTGGGCAAACTTACCAAATCTTGGGCGGTAAGTTCCGGAGCAAATTCTTTTTCTAAAAATTCAGCGTCTTCGGCCCCGATTCTAAAAACAATTAAAGTACCCACGTTTCCAAAAACAGCGTCTCTTACCGTTTCATCCATTTGGGTTATATATTGATGCCCCAAAATTAAAGAAAGCCGATATTTTCTTGCTTCAGATAATATGTTAGCAAACGATTCTGTGGCAAAGTTTTGAAATTCATCAACGTAAAGATAAAAATCATTTCTTTTTTCTTCTAAAATATCAACTCTAGACATAGCTCCCAATTGTAATTTTGTTATCAATAAAGCCCCCAGGAGTCGAGAATTGTCTTCACCTATCCTTCCCTTTGATAAATTCATAATTAAAATTTTTCCTTCGTCCATTATCTTTCTCATATCAATGGTAGACTTTGTCTGGCCAATAATGTTTCTTATCAATGGATTTGAAATAAATTGCCCTACCTTATTTTGAATAGCGGCTGTCGCTTCTATTTCATATCGCTGAGTGTATCTGGCGTACTCTGTAAGCCAAAATGATTTGACTATCGGGTCTGCAATTTTAGAAACCACCTTTTCTCTATATTCGGGGTCAGCCAACATTCGGTTAACGCCCAAAAGAGTAGAGTCTGGATATTCCAAAAGAGCCAATATGGAATTATTTAAAATATATTCCATACGGGCCGACCAAACGTCAGGCCAAACTTTTTTAAAAACGCCCATTAATCCTCCGGCCACCAAGTGCCTATACCTAAAATCAACTTTTTCCATAACATTAAAGGCAATCGGAAAATCCAAATCAGCAGGATTTAAATAAATTACATCATTGATTCTATTAGCCGGAACAAAATCAAGCAATTTTTCCGCCCCCTCTCCGTGGGGGTCAACGTAAGCTATTCCCCGCCCGTTTTGAATATCTTGTATTGCCATGTTTTCCATCATGTTTGATTTTCCCATTCCTGTTTTTCCAATACAATAAAAATGCCGACGCCTGTCGTCTATTTTTATTCCAAATCTTTTTCTTTGATTTCGAAAAGATGTCAGTCCAAAAAAAGTTATTTCTTCTTTTTTATTGTTCATTGTTTTTTATAATTTCTATTCCGTTGGTAAATTAGGCGGCGCGCCGGCCTTTTTAAATTCAACCCTGGCTGTTGTAGGAGAAACCAATCCTGTAATCTTAACTGGAAAATGAAATATGGTTGCCATTTCTTCTGTGTTTAAAATAGCGCAATATAGGCCTCTGTCGGGAAATCCCGGAGGAAACCTTAAAACATAATTTCTGAACATTCTTCTTGACCGCAAATATTGCCTTCTTTTTCTCCAAAGATAGTGAACTTTCGGCCTTGTTGCAGGCTCAAATCCAAAAAAGTTTAAATTTTGGGTTCCAAAATGAGAGAGATATGATCTGGTAAGCACCCTGTTAGAATGACTCCAGTCTTCTCTTTTGGCAACATAAACGCCCCTGGTAACAACCCTATAAACAGCCTTTTTAATTTTATTTTCAACTTCAGATAATATTTCTCTCTCCCCGGGGGTAAGCAACAGCTCTCTGTCTTCTGTTTCTGTTTTTTGCGGGTCAACCCATTTATATTTTGCCGAAGCCCCAGAGCCTTCTTTTTGAGGACCAAAAATAACTTGGTCAGCAATTTCTCTTAATTCTTCAACAAGCGACTTTTCTTTTTTTTCAGGTCTTCTGGATATCTCTGCAATTATTTTTTTTGCTTCTTTCTTCCATGGATCGTCGCGGTCGGTAATAGGAAGCATAATATATTGTAGCCAAAATTGCTCGCCGGGTCCTAATTTTGACATTGACTCTAGCAAAGACATCATAGGATCTACTCTTTTTTCTTCAGCTGAAATTCTTTCTCCCTGCGGTTCAAAAAACTTTTCGTAAGTTTTGATAGGGTAAGCAGAGGGCTTTCTTAAAATAAAATCTTCCCCATAAACATCCCATTCTTCATTAGGAGTATTGGGTGGCGCATTTTTAGTATAATCAGAAACTTCGTGAATCTCTATTTCCGGATAGTGTGCATAGAGAGCTGATTCAACAATTGAGCGATGTTGTTGTAAAACCCTGGCATAAAAATGAATTTTACCTTCAATGCTTGTCATTTCCCACGACATCCAATAAGGAGCGTTGTCTAATTCCCCGTCGCACCACATTTCTCTAAAATTTGCCGAGTCGTAAATGGGCCACACAATCGAAAATACGTCTTCCATGGCTTTAAAAGGAATTAAAACTTCTTTCGGCGGAATTATTTCTAACATCGTCCATTTTTCCTTTGCATATGCAAAATCCCAGCTAATCCACCACAAATAAAGAGTTTTTAATTGCATGGAAAGAAAAAACGGAAAAAAAACCCACCACCAAACTCTTAAAAACGGCACCCAAAAAACAACAAGCATTAAAAATACCCACCAAAAAGAATCCCATATAATTTTTTTAACCCAATCTAACCAAAATAAATAAGAAGGAAGAGCCATAAATCTTGAAACTTATCCGCCGCCCGGCGGACTAAAACTTGAAATTTTTTGTTGCGTTGTATTCTTTTCTTTTATTTTTTTGTATTTTAAAATTGAGGGCGTTATTGCATTAAATTTATTATTTTAGGTAAATTTTCTAATATAAGAGATACGGCCGACACAACCAAAAATCCTGTAAAAAAAAACTTAAAAGTAAAAAAAAGCGGAACTATTATATAGGAAACATTTTTTAAATGCCAATAAAAAATTAATCCAAGAAACACCATATAATAAACGGCTGTAGAAATAAACAAAATAATAGTTCCTATGTAAAAATAAGACATAATTACTTTATTTATTATACCTCCGCACTTATTTGAAATCAACAACAAAAAAATACCCGAACGGGTATTTTTTTGTTTTTATTGTTTAAAAAAAACGAAAGAAATTAAGCTGTTTGGGTTTTTCTTAAAAAATATTTGCCTTGTTCGTCTTTTACAAAATATTTTTTGTTGTTCAGGTTCATTAATACTGTGTTCGGAGCAACTAATCTTTTGGTTAAAACTTCTTTCACAATTTCTTCTTTGGCAACAGGTTGATTTTTTGATTCTAAAATGTTTTTTATAACATCTTTAATGTCTGGATTATACAAAATAA
>Ga0172379_10004319_pt1 | contig 21194 bp, 20 predicted proteins | sample GrowelOW334metaG_FD_119756 | JGI IMG/M metagenome (GOLD analysis project Ga0172379, IMG submission 119756) | Groundwater microbial communities from an aquifer near a municipal landfill in Southern Ontario, Canada - Groundwater well OW334 metaG | ecosystem: Environmental > Aquatic > Deep...
AGGCAAGTGTCCAAGGAGTACCGCTTGACGCGTTCCATTGTTGGAACTGCTCTTCAAGGCGCCGCTCTATTGAAATAAGATCGTCAGGGGCTTGAAGGTCTACAATAACGAGAAATTCATCGCCGCCGTATCGGGAAAGAAAATCTCTATGATGAAAACATTTTCTTAAGATACGGGCTGTCGCCTCAAGAGCGTGATCGCCCTCAAGATGGCCGTAGTTATCGTTGATGATCTTGAAATCATCAAGGTCAATGAGGATCAATCCGAATATTCCATTGCCGTGGGCTTCATCGATTTTACGCCGCAGCGCCAGATCAAGACTTCTGCGATTATTGATGCCGGTGAGGTGGTCAAGAAATAGCTGTTCATTCTGAACCGCAAGATAATTCACAAAAAGTGAAATCGTTGAGGCGGGCCAAACAAGTGCGATAGCGGGAAAAAACACTTGTACGAGTCCGCCTACGGCGGGGGCGACGGCGAAGCCGATAAGAGCGAGATACTTCTTGCGGTCAATCAGGTTGCGAGCTTTGATAGCTATAGCGTAAGCCATCAGGATATAGGCAAAATCGGTGAGAATAATAAAGTAGCTGCCGATAGTCCTTGTATATCGATTATTTTGATCGTAGTAAAATCCCAGACCGGTTAGCGGCGACGAAAAAAGCATCAGAAGCACAAGGATAAGAGGAAGCGCTAGAATGAGTTCGGATGCCTTTCCATATCGTTTTTTTGTGCTTGTTACTTCACGAACGAATCTAACCCATACGTACGTTGCTAAAGTCTGGAGAGATAAATTGGCTACGGAAATGTATTCGAGCAAATGTCGTAAGTTCTTTCCTTTGAAACCATCCAGCCCTGTAGATATCCCGTCAATGATGAGGAGAGACGCATTTAAAGCAAGAAGAAGACGAAAGAACCTTGATTGCGCGGTATTCCGATCCTCGTTCCGGTGTGTTTTATACGCAAGTATACCGAGGATAACAAGCGAAAATAAATAAAGATCCAGCCTGTTGAAGGTCAGCGTTAAGCTTTCAGAAAAAGTCATATCGTTCTTTATAGCTCTTTTAGATTATCCTCGGATATTTTATGTAAATCGACATAGAAGTTGTCAACTTTCTTAACTAAATTTGAAACTTCATTCACGGAGTCTTCTACTCTTTGGCTGTTCTGCAACATCACTCCTAAAGCTTGGACAATTTGAGTTGTACCCGAAGACATTTCTTTCATAGTAAATGCCAATTCTTGAAAACTGGAAGCGACCGTTGTCAGCTGATCCATAATTTTTGTCATACCAAAACTGGCATTCTTGGAAACACCTTGGGTTTCCTCTACATCGCCGGCGACTTTCATTAAATCTTTTGCGATTAGTCCGGCATTCTCCGCCGTCTCCTCCGCCAGTTTACGAATTTCATCAGAAACAACGGCAAAGCCTTTTCCCGCATTACCCGCATGTGCCGCTTCAATCGCGGCATTCATAGCCAAAAGATTGGTTCGAGAAGCTATGCTGTGAATTGTCTCATTAAATTCTTGAATCTTTTCTACGCTGGAATGAACCCGCTGAACTGATTCAACCGTCTGCGCAAAGGACTCAATGCCTGACTGCGTTCCTTCATGTAAAGAATTCATCATCTCATAGCGTTCTTGAACTAAGCGATCAACATTTTGAATTGAAGACATCATTTCTTCAATTGCCGCTGAGGATTGACCGATTGAAGTCCCTTGCTCCGCGGAACTATGGGACATTTGTTGAACGATACCCCTTAATTGCGACATCAGCTCGTTCGCAGAATTGATGCGGTCATGTAAGCGTTCAGTAACCGATCGGGCATTAGTTTGAGCTTTCTCAATTTTGGCAGTCTGGTAATGATGACAGTTTTCCGGCTTGTTAAGTCCGTTATGAATGGCTAAAGCCATCGTCTCGCAAGAGTTGTAGCCGCAGGAAGAACAATTGTAAAAATCTTTTAGCTCATATTTAAGCATACGGTGGAATATGATTTGTTTCTCTTTTTCCGTAGGCACCGTTATACCGTTGCTTTTTGAGCGATCTTCATATTGCCGCGAATAAAGGTCCGGTTTCCAATGTTTGGATAGCAGCCGATTAAGTCGTTTACTTGCTTGCTTATCACTCAGTTTGGATGAATAGTTCAGTTTAAGTTTCTGAGCCCTTTCAGCGATCGCGCCTTCAAGTTCATCTACTGAGGCCTCTTTTTTGTTGGTTCCTGTTCCGCCGTTGCATCCTTTCTCGCAATTGAGACAGTCTATGATAAAAGGATGCCGGTTTCGCTTCAGGCTTTCAGGGAGCATCTTAAAGTATTCATATATGACATGCGGACCTTCAATCTTTCTGATTCCTTCAGCTTGTTCGGGAGCTTCACGCTTTATTGTTGTCAGTAACCCACCCGGTGTTGAAAATAGTGCGGCTCTCTCTGCCGGCGGGTTGAGGAAATCAACTTCAGCAAATGAAGATAGCTGTTGCTTGGCGTTTTCAAGATGGGTTTCAATGGATGAGAAGGTAATGTTATAATCGCCGAAACCGGTGATTTCAAATTCTCGCTTTTTGGCGATACAAGGGGAAATCACGGCAATTTTGTATTCGTTGAATTGCGGATACCATTGCCGGATCATTTTTACCGTATGCAACATTGGGCTATCGGCAGGAGCTAGATAGGGAAGAAGTTCAGGTTGGTATATCTCAATATAATTGACAATAGCCGGACAAGGTTGTGCGATGACCATTTTGGGTTTAGCTTTCCGAATATATTGGAGGTAAGAGTATACGGTAAGTTCCGCTCCAAAACTCACATCAAAAAAAGACTTCACACCAAGAGTTGATAAGAACCCATTAACACGTAAAAGATCTCCTTCAAAACTGGAGGCCGCGGAGGGTGCTACAATCGCGATGATCTTCTTGTTTGATTTTAGGTCAGCAATTAGTGATTCCCAGTCATCAATGCCTTTTCGAGCGCCATGCGTACAAGCCGTTATACATGAGCCGCAACCGATGCAAAGATCATGGTTTATTTTGACTGTCGAACCGCTACCATCTTGGCATATCTTAACAGGACAAACTGATATGCACTGATGGCAATTAACGCACTTTTCGTCAATGACGCGAACAACAGGAGTCAATTTCATTTATTACCCCAAGAGGTGATGAAAACATTATAGGATATAGAATATTTAATGCAAATCAAAAATTATTAAATATCGGTTACTTATCAAAACCTTAAAAATACCAAGCTATCCAATGAATACTTCAGCAGTTCCGATATAGCCGCGGATGCCGTTTATCGACCTGATGTGTCCTTTTTTCCAAGGTATTGGTTATATATGGTCGCTTCCGCGACCGTCACGTCGAATCCCCCATTCTCGCCAAAAATAAAAGGGCCGTCCTTTCGGACGGCCAACTTCGCCTATGGAGAATGGGGGATTCGGCTTCCAGTCGCCGCTCCTGCGGCTCCTTCCAGCCCGCCTACGCCTACTCTCGGCGCATCCATGCGCCTCGTCCTCGCTTTTCGCTCGGAACGTAGGCTCCGGTTCGAATCCCCCATTCTCGCAAAAATAAAAGGGCCGTCCTTTCGGACGGCCAACTTCGCCTATGGAGAATGGGGGATTCGAACCCCCGACCTATTGATTGCGAACCAACCTAAGTCTATTCCCTGCCTATCCTTATCTATCCCAAGTATACATATTTTGTTGTATTTTTGCAAGTTACATAGTCCATGATTCCTAGCCATTCCTTACGAATCCTTGAGATTCGATCAGAAAACTTACACTTAATGTTACAATTTTGAGCTTGCCGAAAACAATGCTGTTTAAGGTCAAATCAAGATGTTGTCATTTTCACAATCGTCTATGTTTTAAATTGTCAAGAATTGAGTGGTTAGTGGTTATTAAGACTGCCTGAAGTATATTAGAAAGATAGTAAGGTTTATTCATCCATTAATGTTCTAGCCTCAATAAACGACTTAACCAATCCCGCCGCCCACTCAAGTCCTTCCGCATAGCCTTTCGCATGTTCCGTGCCGAGGATCATCGCGGCATCTTTTTTTTCTGCGGCGCGTTGTGCGAGTAGTTGATAGGCCGCTAGTAGGTATTCTTGATCCTGATACAAAGCACCGGGTGTTTTTTCCATAGGGAAGAATATAGCGCGAGAACATTCATCATCCCAAAGATAGACGGGAGACTTATAAGCCGGTTGAGTTAAGGAAAGAAAGTTATTTGGGAAATGGGTAGAGTCATGATGGCAGAAGGTATGAATAATCCTGCCATACAAGCTTATAACATCTTGTAATAGCTCCACTTCCTACGAAAACTGTCACTAAAGAAAGAAATCCTTCATATCAACATTCAGAGCCTTAGCGATCTGGTTAAGAACCGTCAGGGTTGGAACCTTTTGTTTGCTTTCAATGTAGTAGATATAACTATGCGAAACATTCGCGGCATTGGCAAGATCAATGATAGAAATCCCTTTCTGGACACGGGTGAGGCGTATTTTTTCTAAAACCGAAACAACTTCTTGATCCACCTATTGACTCTCTTTAGAGAGTTTATCTAATATAAACTGACGACGCGACTCACTATAGTGAGTTATCATTCGTCATCTTTGGGCTACTGGGTAATAAGGTCATTAATACTGATGACCTTTGAGAAATAGATAGAAAGGAGTTAGAAAATGAATGGAATGAAACCCTGTAAAACTTGTAAAAATCTTATCGCGAAAAATGCGAAGGTCTGCCCGCAGTGTGGCGCTAAACAAAAAGGATCGCTCTTGCTGAAAATAGTAGCAGGGTTTGCCCTTCTCATCGGACTAGGCATGGCTCTTAATGACGGATCAAAGGGAGCGGCTTTAGCCTCTGGTTCAAACTCTTCTTCAGAACCTGCGAATACCGTAAAAGTCATATCGCTTACGGAATATAAGAAAGATGCAAAAAAGATGGTTTTTAGGGAAGCCGCACTGAAAAAGATCGAAACCGATGCGCTGCTTACTTTTTCAAGTGAAGTATCCCAAAAAGTAAGCGATACCGAATATCTCGTCTTTACGAATAAAAATGAATATGGCTATACGATGGAAGAACGCGTTTACCTTGAGTTCAACGAAAAACCGGAAATTCTTGAAAAGGACATCATCAAGGTATATGGAAAATATCGCGGAACCAAAGAGTATACGACCTTTGTAGGAGCGAGCAAGGAAGTTCCTTATATACAAGCTGAGTATTATGAGGTTCAGGAAAAGAAATAACGAGCACCCAGATTGATTTTCAATTCTTATCATTACCGAGGATTATTATGCGAAAGATCGTTCTCAGCATGTTTCTATTACTTTCTTATGTTTATGCGGCAGACTTCCCTATCCAATTTAGAAATTCGCCTTTATTTATTGGTTCAATGGATTCCACACTAACCGTAGGAGGGATATTTACTAACCATACTTTTGCTGATAGAGACGTTCAAGCCCATCTTGGCGCAACACCATCAGGGAAAATTGCGTCAGTCCGAAATCAATCGTTTTCCGATGTCAAATTCGACGAAAGAATAATGCGTGAGGAATTTATAGTTTCTTGGGACATTTTTGAGGATGATGTGTTGGCCAGAAATATGAAAGTCGTAATCGCAAAGGATGCCTTTGGAATAAGCACAATAAATAAGCTAACGCAATTTAATCCTTCGACAAACGAACTCAAGGAACTCACCACTACCAGTGATATGTATAAATATTTCTTGGTAAGATATCTTGGCCTCGTCAACGTTGATCATTAAAGGAAAAGGACTTCCAAGCCTTTGTTTTCGATCATATCAAATATCGGGAGTCATAAGATGAAGAAATTCATTTTGCTTATTTCTTGCTTTATTCTATCTTATGTTGCTTTTGCCAATGATCCTATGCCTGAAGAAATTGCTAAATCATTATTGCTATTTCGTGAAGGTATCCTTGAAAATAATAATCCAACGGTAAGTGACGTTTTTCTCAACAAGAAATTCAAGACGTTTAAGCTAGTTGACGGGACAACAAGCACAGTCGAATATGGCCAATCAAAGTTGGATGGGAATGTATATACATTGGTTATAAATCTACTAACCAACGACAAACCGGTAGCAATGTTCAAATATGTTTTTGTTTATCAAGGCTCTACAACCTTCTTTAGATCGGCGGGAGCAACGGATTTGGCAACTGGGAAAAGTGATGAATTTACTGATCTCAAATACAAGTTCGAATACCTACGAATCTTTAATGAATTGAAAGAAAAGTAGAAAGCGCAAGTTTCACAATTAATTTTAATGCCCCTCAAATGGAAGGGGCATTTTGTATAAAAAAAAGGATAAAGTAACGAAATCACAGCTACTAGTGATAAGAATAAATATTTTTGGGTTAGGTATCTTGGTCTAGTCAAAGTCGAAAACTAAAAGATTACATAATCAATAGGAACACATTGACTTTACAGTATATAATCTGTATATTTTGATAACTGCCTAGGCTAGCCTAGGGAGAATTTAGTGGTGGGGGCTTGTAATGACTCAAAGAGAACTTCTAAAAGAACGGAGGATTCGAACAGATGACATCCAAACAAGTCGAGCAGAAACTCAAAAAGGACGGGTGGGTCATTGATAGAACAACGGGAGGGCATAAAATCTATGTTAAAGAAGGACGTAGATGTATACCTATTCCCGTACACGGTGGCAACCGAGATATCGGTATCCTTGCAGAACGAATCCTACGACAAGCAAGCAAAAACTCAGCTTGCTCCTAACTTAGTTAGTTTTACCCCAAAGGGGAGTTACAATTATGGTGTACCACTGCACGCTAGAACGCGCGCAAGATGGGTTATTTATCGCCTCATTTCCTGATCTTCCCTCGATTCAAACTTTCGGGGAAACGAAGGAAGAAGCGTTAATCCAAGCTGAAAATGCATTAAATTCATGCATAGAAACCGATGTGTCTCGAGGGATTCTCCCCTCGAGACCTTCTTATAAAGGTTCTGACAGTTACGAAATTGAAGTGTCTCCACATATAGTAGTTGCGATACAACTTCGAGAACTTCGTGGAAAGACTAGCCAGACGGAGATTGCTGAGAAGTTAAATATTACATATCAAACGTATCAAAATCTTGAGAATCCTATAAAAGGAAACCCTACTATAAAAAAACTTGAGAAGGTCGCAAAGGCTTTCGGGAAAAGCATTCAAATTTCGTTTGTTTAATTGACTGTTAGTCATAATAGGGCTGCCTACTAATTATGGCAGCCCTTATGTCATAGTTCATAAAGTTATATAGATTTTTGAAAAACGCTAAGAACTTGCGACATAAATATTACCTTCAAGCGCATTCGATACTGCATTGATAACAAGAGATAACCAATGAAATGGAAAACATCACATGTTAAGGTATCTTGGCCTAGTCAATGTCGAAAACTAAAAGATTACATCATCAAAAAGCAATGGCTCTATCTTTTGGATCGTCCGAGGGGCAGAGCCTTCATAATGATTATTGATATTTAGGTATATTTGTTTGACTTGCCCCTGAAGGCTTCGAACGGATTTCATGATCCTTTTTATTTCGTCGTCTTTTGACCTAACAATCTGACTCCAATCCTCCCCTGAACGTTCTTCCATACCCTCCCGATCTTCGCCATGAAGACGAATACAAAGCGAATCCGTGAGATTTGATAAGTAAGTATCGATTGTCTTCGCAACATCATCCATCCAGTAACCTTGCAGCAAGACTGGGGAAACTCGTGTCGTTGATAACAAGTCAAACCAAGCCTGATCAACCCATTTGGGATTTCTAATTTCTAACGCATACGGAAAGCCGACTGGAAGCTTTTGGATGAAAGCAGCAAGTTCCTCGAAGAATGCGGTTTTCGAAGGACGCATTTGTTGATTCAAGTAACCAAATTGAAAAATGAAAAGTCCTACTTTTGGAACAAGAACATCCATTGTGTCAAGGAACTTGTTGAAGAACTCAGGATCAAGAAAGTAAGCATTCGGTTGTAAGGGTTCTCCCTTTTTGGCAGGAAGATGCGTTAGCGTTAAGGCATTGGGACATTTGATTGTGAACCGAAAGTCGGAAGGTGTTGCCAAACTATACTCGGCCACTGTTTCTTTTTTTGGTAGCCCAGCCCCGGATTTTCCGAGAGACCAAAACCATTGATCCACTTCCACGGACTTATACTTTTGCGCATATTCGGCGAGAAAGTTTACGGGTTCCCGAGAGGAATAGACCAATCCCTCCCAAGATGGATATTTCCAAGAGCAAGTTCCGATATGGATTTTCGTTCCTTTGATCTCGGTCATGCGCAATCCTTGCACACAGAAGCTTCAAGCAGCCAATCACTCCAGTCGTCTGGATTCGTTGGGTCAGCATCATAATTTAACATTTCTTCTTTCACCCAGAAGGTCTCTTCTCCAATGGATACTTTTATAAACGGGGGCGTTTTCTCTATTATTTTGATTTTATAAGCCTCATGAATAGTCATAATGTCCCCCTCGTAGAATATGAAATCTAATATATTCACATCAAAAGGTCAAAGTTTCTCTTGATATTATACATAACACTTGTATAGTATATCTTATGGAAACAGGATTTCCCTCCCCAGCACAAGGCTATGAAGAAAAGTCTCTGGACCTCAATTCATTGTTCATTAAAAAGCCCTCCTCTACCTACCTGATGGAGATGAGCGGCAGAGCGTTGGAGGGGGTCGGCATCTTCGATCGTGATTTACTTATTGTAGATCGGTCACTCAAACCAAAGCCTAATTCTGTTGTAATTGCGGAGTTTCAGGGAGAGTTTGTCTGCCGCGTTTTCAAGAAAGGTCTTGGCGGTGTCTATCGACTGCAAGGACAAGGGGTCAGCCCAATAGAAATGGATGAAAATGTTCATATAATTGCCGTTGTCCCTTTTAGCGTGAGACGGCATACATGATCCTCCATGTCGATTGTAATAGCTTCTACGCCTCTTGCGAACAAGCTTTCCGACCAGAACTCAAAGGGAAACCAGTAGTCGTCCTATCGAATAACGACGGAATAATCGTCGCTCTTAGCAAAGAGGCCAAAGCTGTCGGCATTAAGCGCGGAGATGCCTATTTTCAAGTAAAAGATGAAATCGCAGCTAAGGGGGGAGCCGTATTCTCTTCTAACTATACCCTCTATGCCGACATGAGTAATCGAATCTATAAAATCTTGGTCAGGCTTGCCCCTTCTGTTGAACCATATTCGATCGATGAGTCCTTTCTTTTTTTTTCTCCAATTAAACAGATCACAGAAATCGCTTTTGTTATTAAACAGACAATAGAACAAGAAACCGGAATCCCTGTTAGCATTGGGATAGCTCCTACGAAAGTGCTGTCCAAACTTGCCAACAAATTGGCAAAGAAAGCTTCTGGCGTTCTCAATGTAGAGGAAATCAATCTTGATGAGGCGTTATCAACCTATCCGGTAGAGGACATCTGGGGCATTGGCTATAGATATGCTATTTTCTTGAAAGACCATGGAATCAAAACCGCTCTTGAATTGAAACAATATCCTTTACATCTGGCCAAAAAAAACCTAACAATCAAAGGGTTTTACATTGTCCAAGAGCTTAATGGGATTCCACAAATTGATGAACTAAAACCGAAACCCAAGCAAAACATCATTTCTTCTCGCGGGTTTTCAAGACTTGTTGAATCATTAGAGGAACTCGAAGAAGCTACCGCTGATTACTGTTTGGAAGCAATCCTGAAGATGCGAAAGCAACAGAGTGCCGCTTCCATCATAGGAGTCGCGGTTATGACTAATCGATTCCGAGAAGACCTACCGCAATACTACAACAGTATTGCTTATGACCTTAAACCACCGTCAGCGTTTGCTCCCCTGCTTGTAAAAAAAGCTATCGAAGGTCTACATATGATCTATGAGCCGGGATACAAATATCAAAAAGTAATGATTCATTTATTAAACTTGGTTCATGAGGATCGCCAGCAGCAAGATTTCTTTGAGGAAGAACTGCCCAAACAAAAAGCACTGATGGCTTGTTTTGATAAGATCAACGAGAAGTATGGCTCACACACGCTTTTTATTGGAACTCAGGGTGTGACAAAAAACTGGTCTATGAAACGAAACTTTTTGTCTCCGTCATATACAACTTCCTTGAATGACATCCCAAAGGTTAAATAGCTATCCTTTCAATAGCTCTTCGATCATTTTGGCATTTTCGACTGCTTTCCCTTTGGCGTGATTGTTAAAATAAATACGGACCCGTTTCACTTTTTCTTCGGACTCTCTGACGCTCTTCACCCAAAAGTTCAATTCCTCGTTGTTATATAGATAGTCATATCGGGAGATATTATTGCCAGTCCACCAGTTTTCGGCGTTACGACCATGAAGCCGGATATAGAGCAGATCGGAAGTAATCGGTATTTTCTCTTCGTTATCATGGAAAGGCATATCCATGAGACAGAATCCAATGTTCCGCTTGGCTAAGGCATCGATCACACGCGGATTGTTCCAATCTTTGTTTCGAAGTTCTACAACAACAGGGAACGAATCGAATTGAGTAAGAAGCTTATCAAGGTATCTTCTCTCGTTGGGTTCATAATGGAAACTTTGAGGGAATTCCATAAGGATCGCCGACAACCGATTCGCTTCGGCTAATGGCAAGATGCCTTCAGTATATTCTTTTACGTTCTCACTCCATTTTGATTCATCAATTTCATGGGTAAGCGTTTTGTTTGCTTTTATCGAAAAGTCCATCGATGGCCGAGTTCTATCAAGCATCTTTGTAAGGTTTTGTGCCTTGGGCATGGCATAGTATGAGAAGTTCAGTTCAAGGGTTGAAAAGTTCTCGCTGTAAATTTCCAAATACGAAGTCTTCTTTGTCCCAGAAGGATAGAGAACCCCTTCCCAATCGGCATAATCGAAACCAGAAGTCCCTATACGAATATCTTTCATAGCAATGAAAATTGTAAGGGCTACATGAAACCAAGTAAAGTTTTATTTGATCACGCGATGTAGCTCCGAATCCCCCGAAGGTAGGTTTCCGTTACTCCAATCGATGCATGGTTCAGCGCCTCTTTCAAACGGTAGATATCGCGATCTTTCTTGTATTCGCTAATGGCGAAGAAGTGCCGTAGATCATGAACGCTATACGCTTCCGGCAACGATCCTTCTTTCTTTAGCCTTTGAGTCACATAGCGGAAAGCGTTCCTAATCATGTTGGCATCCATGTTCTCAAATGGCTTACGGCTATCAAGCCCCGCTTCCCGAATGGCTTCTAAGGCTTTAACCGATAGGTTCCCGTCGATTTTCTTGCCCTTAGACATTCCGGTATACCTTCCGCCCCAGACGGTCAACGACGGTAAGGCCCCGACACGAAAGCCGTGTTCAAGCATACAGGCGACGGCAACTTGGATTTCCGGTTTCAGTAGCGGGATGATCTTATCGAGGTCCTCAAGGCTTGGGACGTTAGGCGTCTCGGTATCTTTCTTTGGCCGTTCTCTTGTTCCCCGGAAAGGATTGGATACTCGCCCTTCCGTTTCCCGATCCAAGAAAGAAAAGAATGCCGAAGCCCCCGCGACTCGAAGCCGAACGGTTGACGATGATCCTTCAAGGCTATGGATGAAGCCGTCCGCGTCTTTGTATTTCATTTCAAGAACTTTAATGCCTCTCCTTGCGGCAAAGGCTTCCAAAGCTTCTATAGAAGACTGGTAGGCTTTTAAGGTGTGAACCGACTTCCTCTTAGCCCGCCCAAGGAATTCGGTCTTTAGATCGGCATAGGGAATACGCGCAAGATCAACCGCCCTTTTAAGATCGCCTTTCAAATCGTCAAGAATAACGGAACGAGCTACCGCATCCAGTTGTTCAGGGGAAAGATCGGAAAGTGATGGGCTTTCGTTGACAATCCGTTGGACGAGGCTTTCAACCGCAAGGAAGGCTTCTGTATCCATTCCAGTGTTAGGCGAATTCAAGGCATTTTGCATCGTGTTTTCCCCTTCAATTCATGTAACCTATAATACTATCTTATCGGTTAATATACAAGCATTAAAACATCAATTTCTACTTATCCACTCATAAACCAATCCAGCAGGGACTTCCACGCTGAAACCTAACACAAGGATTTAGTGTGAAACATGAAAAAGGCTTTCGAGTTTGAACAATGAGGGGTAAACTAATAGAAAGGAGATCAATTAAGAGCAACCAAGTAAGATTCAATAAAGATGAAAGAGATATCGGTTTCTACTACAACCTTTATAAAGAATAGTTTTTATATAGGACTCTTAGGAGGAAAAAACATGAGCAATTCAATGTTAGAAGTTGGAAAAGCCCAAGCATCTTGGAATGTCTCAGGAACACGAATACTTAAATATTCGGTTGAAATGTATCATAAGGGGTTAAATGAACACAAAGTAATTTCAGCACCGGACATGGATATTCTGCAAAATAAAGCAAATCTACAAGCCCAAAAGTGGGGTGAAGTTTGGGATAAAATTGAAGAAAAAAGGAAAAATAATGAAACAAAAGAAGCAAGTATCGAAAAAGCATTAGCACTTACAGAGGATGCCGAAAACGCAATTGAAGATATCGATGACTTACTTTTTTTCACATTAAGCGTTGATGATACAATTAATTGGGAAAATCTAAAAAGGATAGATGATTTCAAAGAAAAAAAACCAACAAAGCCAATCGATATTCGTAAAAAGGATTATCCAATTGAGCCACAAAAAATTGAATTATTCTTTGGCGTATTTGATAAACTTTTTAAAAAACGGAAAGAAAGAAAAATTAACGAAAATGAAGTAGCTTACAAAAAAATGATTAACGCGTGGGAGAATGCCAAGCACGATATAGATAATGAAAATGATGAAATACGAAAGCAAAATCTAAACAATGAAATGAATTGGGGAAATGAAGTTTCCAATTGGGAAAATAGAAAAAACATGTTTAATAAAGAGCGAGAAGAATTCAATCAAAGAATTGAAACGATGAAAGAAAGCTATTTCAACCAGGATAATGAATCTATCGTTGAATATTGTGATATGGTTTTAAACAATTCAAAGTATCCAGATAGTTTCCCCAAAAACTTTGAATTAGAATATGTTCAAGACACAAAGATTCTAATTGTGGAATTTCAATTACCTTCACAAAATTGTTTCCCAACAATAAAAGAAGTTAAATATGTTGCATCCCGAAAAGAACTGAAAGAGACGTATATATCTGAGAGTCAACAGATAAAAATGTTTGATGATGCTATTTACAAGATCGCACTACGCTCACTTCACGAATTATTTGAGGCAGATAAGGCAAACGCAATTGAAGCAATATCATTTAATGGATGGGTTCGGGCAATAAATAAAGCAACGGGAAAAGAAGAAAACAATTGCATCCTGAGCATCCAGGTTAGAAAATCCGAATTTATCGAGATTGATTTATCAAATGTTGATCCAAAAGTTTGTTTTAGAAACTTGAAAGGAGTCGCAAGTAGTAAACTTAGCTCACTAACCCCGATTCAGCCAATCCTCCAAATCTCAAAGGTTGATAAAAGATTTGTTGAAAGCTATGAAGTTGCAAAAGATATTGATGCGACTACGAATTTAGCAGCAATGGATTGGGAAGATTTCGAACACCTTATTCGGGAGTTATTCGAAAAAGAATTCTTATCAAATGGAGGAGAAGTCAAAATCACACAAGCAAGCCGAGACGGGGGTGTTGATGCAGTCGCTTTCGATCCTGACCCAATAAGAGGCGGGAAAATTGTCATTCAAGCAAAACGTTATACCAATACAGTTGGTGTGTCAGCGGTTAGGGATTTATTCGGTACTACGCTAAATGAAGGTGCAACAAAGGGAATACTTGTTTCAACCGCAGATTATGGCCCTGATGCTTATGACTTCGCTAAAGGGAAACCGCTTACACTCCTAAATGGATCAAACCTACTACATTTATTACAAAAACATGGATACCATGCAAAGATTGACTTGAAAGAAGCAAAAAGAATACTTTCTGAGTGATTGTACCTCTAAACACTTAACCTGTTTTAGTCTGCGAAACAGGTTAAGTGTTAATAATTCGATTATTTGTCTACCACAGTAGACACTTTCCCTTTTTGATACTTCCGAATAGCCTGTTCTATCGCCTCTTCAACCTTTTCAGCAAGTTTCTCATCAGCCGAATAAAGATCATCAAGCGAAAGAACCGTTTTCAAGTCGATGAGATACTTATGGTCAATTAAAAATGATGGCTTCTTGACAATAGGCTTTGTAGTTTTCTTTTTTTCTTTTAATTCCTTTGCATCGATATCTTTCCCATCAAGCAATTGTCCAATATATTCTTTCTTCATATCCTTAGGGGCATGAATGACTTCACGAAGAACCGAAATATTGTATTTGTTAAAAACATTTTGAACTGTAGCTAATATGGCGTCATCAAATTTTTTCACATCACCTATTTTATTAACGCCGGATTTATGTGCGACAAGTTCGCGGACGCATTTTAGGAGATCAAGTGAATATGCCCTTGAGAGTTGAATAGAATTTTTAAGCCAAGTGTCAAACTGTTCTTCGATTTCTCTTGAATATGTTGTCTTCCAATTCATTCGAACGAAGTAAATATCCAAAGCAGTTTGAGCGATATTCTTATTGATCGTTCTATCTGCTTCAGTTATTCGTTGTGTAATAGCACTTAATGGCAGTGGTTTGTCGTCATTATCATAATATAACGAAATGTAAGTCCCAAAGTCTCCAGACTTTAGTTTGCTTTTATCTAAAGTATGCGGTTTCACAACCAGCTTCGGACGACCCTTTCCCTTTCCTTTTTCAACAACATCACTCATAAGAATCTCCTTCGCTCAACTAATATGTTCAAGATAACATACAGATACACTTTCTTCACGGAAATATCAATGAGAAAAATAGCGGTATATATCTGATTCTATTTAATAAAAATGAATGATGAAAAATGAACTTATTCTGAAGTATAATCAATACAATGCTTTGATTAGCAATATTAAAAAAATCAAAGTGTTATTGTTCTATCCTAACTCGTTCATTTTTTTCTTTGTTCGCCCTTCCCAAATGATCTATACCGTATAATAATAAAGATGGAATTAAAGTTGATCTTGTGGATAATAATGAAAATATTATAGAAGTATTAGTCTAGTCATTGCTTGGCGGACCCTGCGGGAGCAATTTACTTCATCTTTTAGGATAAGATATGAGCACAATAGAAAAAGAGATTGAAATACAACTTGAATATTCACCTGAAAACAGTAATGCGTCTGGACTTTTTTTAACATATTCTAAACTTATATCTGCTGTCACGAATACCGAACTCATGTTAGTAAAGACAATCTCAAGAAATGTTAAGCATGCCAATTCATTAATAGAGATCAGACCCGGTTCAATTATAAGCAAAATAAAGGAGCAATTTGAAATAGACGATTCAGAATTTGCTAAAGAATCGGAGATGGTATCAGATGTCGTATGCGAGTATATCAATAATGGAAGGAATACAATTTTTGATGCAATGAGAGCAGGTCCTATTAGTACAGAAAAACAGATTGAAGACATTAGAGTGTTGATTACAACCGGAGCTAATGAAAAAGGTATATCAGAACGGTTTTCATATACACCACCATCAATAAGTGAGATAATTGATTCTACGAAAGAAATGGCTGGGGCCACATCTGAATTAAGAGAAGATGAAACAGTTATTCTTTCTGAAGGTACAGTAAAGACTGAACTTCCGAAGAATGTTGAAGTCGAAGTTTCTAAAATTGAGCGAGAGCTTTCTAAAAAATTTGTTACAACAAAGAGAGAATTAATTCTTAAGGTCAAGAAGCCTGATTACCTTGGTGAAGCAAAATGGGAATTCAAACATGGTAAGAATCGTGTTGACGCAAATATAGAAGACGAGGATTGGCTTGAACGTTTTCACAGCAAAAAAGCAATTATTGCTCCTGGTGACTCCCTCGAAGTAATTATTAGATTGGAAGAAGAGTACGATAAACATGGTGATCTTCTGAAAGAAGAATACGCCATAGAGAAGGTAAAAGAAATAATCAGAGGAAGAATTGATGAATAGTAAAGAAGGAAAAGCTATTTGGGTTATTATCACTGAAGTACTTTTTACAAATATTCCGATATTAATCATCACATTCCTATTATTTATTAAAAATGATATTTTAAAATTGTTTAAAACAACCGATTTATCGTTTGTTTCTGTTGTTCTTTTTGGACAAACACTTATTCGGTTTATTTCTGGAATTGCAAAAAGTAAAGGAAAAAAGAAATGGCAACTTATGGCATTCTGGTGTTCAATGATATTTATCATGGGCTCCATACCTTCCATAATTTTACTTGTCTTGATTGACACACAGACTATTGAGAGCCTTGTTATATATGTATTACAAGTTGTTTGGTTTATCCTTTCAATAGTTGTTTACATCATTTTCGGGACAATTGGTCAAATGTATCTTGATGAAGAAGAATGAGCGCCGAACAATCGCTTCAACCTGATAATACGCCCTAAACCTTGGTCCTACGGACGTTCACCTAGAAGTACTGGCGTATTACAGGTGAAGCGAAATTTTACGTTGATTTAGGAGGAATATATTCAAAAAATAGATTTGCATATACATACAATTCAATCTGTCAGTGACTCTCCTTTCACATATAACATTGATAAACTCAAAGAATATGTTGATAAGTGTACAATATCATGTATCGCCATTACTAATCATAACCTTTTTGATCTTTCGCAATATAAGGAGATAGCAGAAGCTTTATCCATACGTGTTTTCCCCGGTATTGAAATTGATCTTGAGAATGGCCATTTGTTACTCATTTCAGACAATAGCGAACTTGAGGATTTTGATCTTAAGTGTCAAGAGATTACAAAAATAATTAGAACAAAGAATGATACGATATCATTAACTGCTTTTATTTCAATTTTCAGTGATCTATCTCGCTATTTAGTGATACCTCATTACCTTAAAACCCCTTCTATTAATGATGACATTATTTCAAGACTTGGATGTAGGATTACTTCAGGAGAAGTTTGTAGCCCTAAGAAATTCGCATATTGTATAAGAGATGAAAAGTCACTCGTCCCTGTTCTTTTTAGCGATATACGTATTGATGAGAACCTATCAAGTTTTCCCGCTCGGCAGACTTATTTTGATATTGGAGAAATAAGTCTAAACGCGTTGCGCTTAGCATTAATGGATAAAGACAAGGTTTTTCTTTCAAAAGAAACATGCCACGACTTTTTTGAAATATTAGACACAGGGTTAAAACTATCTACAGGATTAAATGTAATATTAGGAGAAAGGTCTACAGGAAAAACATACACTTTAAATAGGATATCAGAAGAATATGATAATATAAAATACATTCATCAGTTTGAACTACTAGAAAAAGATGAAGAGGAAGATTTGAGGCGGTTTAATGGAGTAATAAGTCAAAAGCAAAGTTTATTCACTCAAAATTATTTGAGAGAGTTAAAAACTGTAGTTGATGATTTATCTACTGTAAATATAGAAAATAATTATCGGGAAGTTGAAAAGTATCTTTTAACTCTGTTAAAGAATGCTCAAGAAAGTGAGAAAGCAGATTCATATTCAAAAGCAAAGCTCTTTAATGAAACACTGTTCTCTGAAAATGAATTAAATTCGTTAAAGGCATTAATAAATGCTCTTATAACAATAATTGATAATCAAGAGTATAAAGATATTATAAACAAATACATACCTGAAAGTAATATTAGACTACTTACAATTGAGTTAATGGATGAATATAGCCAAGAGTATGAACTTAATATTAAAAAACGTTGGATAAATGATCTTGTTAATTCTATAAAAAAACTACTTCAAGTGCATACTGCTGCAACTAGGATTGAAGATATTGATTTTTATAAAACAGCAAAAGATCAATTAAAGATTCAAAAATTCTCTTCACTTGTTGAATTGCTAAAAAAAGAAAGAGACATTACAAATTCTGAATTTCAGGGATTTAAAGTTGTAGCAAAAGCTAGAAAGTTTGTAAATGCAACAGAAATGAAAAATATAAGTGGTAAGAAAATTGCATTCTCAAATGCTTTTACCGTATATGGAAATGCCTATGAATTCCTTAAAGAATTAAGAAAAATTGAAGGACTTGAAGAAGCCGATTTCTATAAGTATTTTATTAACATTGATTATCAGGTACTAAATAAACATGGCTTTCCAGTCTCAGGAGGAGAAAGATCAGAGTTTAGGCTATTACAAGAAATAAGCGATGCGCAACAATTCGAGATGTTATTAATAGATGAACCTGAGTCTTCTTTTGATAATCTTTTCTTAAAGAATGATGTAAATCAGATTATTAAAGCTATATCAAAGTCTATGCCTGTTGTGATTGTTACTCACAATAATACGGTTGGGGCTTCAATTATGCCTAATTATTTACTATATACATCAAAAAGAATAAATGATGATGGTAGTGTTAAATATGAAATATATAGCGGCCACCCGTCTGATAAACATTTAGTTGGGCTAGATGCCAAAAAAATAAAAAACTTTGAAATAATGTTAAACTGTTTAGAGGCTGGAGATGATGCATATAGAGAAAGGGGGGCATCTTATGAAATACTTAATGATTGAAGAAAATAAAGTTCTTTTTACGGTTAATAATACTGACTGGTTTCCAATTGACGAAATAACGAAGGATCATTTGTTAAGTCTGCTAGACTTAGCCATTAATAATGATTTTGAAATGGATGCCTTTGATTCCTCAAAGATTGCAAACCAAGCTCATCAAATAATTTATAAAAATATATACGATAAGTTTATCGAGCTAACTAGAAATAAAACTAGATTTTCGGACGAGAGTGAAGCACTCTATAAAGAAGCCATTGAGAAATATAAAAGTACAACAACCTAACAACTGCTTCATATTGTCTGACTCGGCTATGTCACGATTCTTGCTGGTCGTCGCTTCGCTCCTCGGCAAGAAACGCGCCATGACGCCTCGCAGAAGGTTAAGCAAATGTTAGATGGCCGCCTTCGGCGCTAAGGAAGAGAATGAATATGATGGAACATAAGTATCTGTTCTCTTCCCCTGCCAGAATAATTGGGTCTTATAAAACTGATCTGCTTGATATTTCTGGAGTAACATCTTCATTTATTAATGAATCAACACAGATTGGACTGTATGCTCAAAATTTTTATACAATAAAACTTTTTTTTGATAATAATTTTCATGGTCGAATCAAACATATTCCTCACAAAGACGGTGACATTGTATGTATGTTGCTTTCCGCATATTTTGGTAAAACCTTTTATTATCATGGTTTAATTCAATCTGAAAATTGTGATTACATACCAAATATTTACAAAATAGAAAATAAAAGTTACCAAATATATCCATACAGCAATATAGAAGATAAAAAATTGAATTTTTGTACTATTCCAAATTTAGACTATTTCTTTAAGAATGATGATGAAACTATTGATGTTATTCTTGCAGCTTCGGCCTATTTTGCAGAAGCCTTACGCATTCATTCCCAAAATAAAGATTTATCATATCTAAATCTTGTAGCTACAGGTGAGATACTTTCTAATATTCGAAAATACTCAGATAATGAAATATTTAATGAAGAAATACTTGATTTGATCAATGTAATCAACAATGAAGTCACTAATTGTGAAAAGTATAGTAAGATACTTCATATGAATCTTAAGCAAATTAAACGGAAGTATTGTATATATCTAAAGGACAAGATCGATGATAATTTTTATTTTAAAGCAAATTCTTATTCTATGTTTACAAAAGAGAATATTGATAAAATGATAAGCTCCTCCTATGACTTAAGAAGCCAATATATTCATGCGGGAAAATCTATTGGTCAATATGTATCCATGGATGATCCTCTTGATGAAACGTGTAACTATATTGCATCAACAAAAGATAAAAGATTTAATGACTTGGTAGCAAAATCGCCAACATTTTACGGTTTATATCGAATCATTCATAATAGTCTTAGAAATGAAATATTTGAAAAATCACAAAAAGGGGATTAATACGAAATTTCATCTAACAACTGCTTCAACCGGACAGCGCCCTTTATTCTGGTTTGTGCTACTCGTTACGCTCGTTAATACATAAACCGTGCCGAACAATTACCTTTTTTCAAGTAAAGAATTACTTAACCATTATTGATATTTCGCAATAAAAATACTATTCTTTCCTTATCGCCGATTTGAAACCATATTGCGGGGCGATCCCAAAATTCCGCTAAAAAGGAGACCCTTCATGACCTTCCAACAAGCGCCCTACCCTTCCGTCCCTCGCGTCAAAATCCTTTTGCGATACTTTTCAACATTCATAAAGAATAGGTTCGGTTTATTCGGTTCCTCCGAGATCGTCTACTCGCGCTTATACGGGTATACCAAGGACAATAATGGACAAATCGTAGCAATCAAATCCGAATCAAAAATCATAAGAATGATATTTGAAGAAACAGCCTGTGGCAATGCGCCTTCGGACATTAAGGACCTCTTGGATTCCCAGAATTCTAGGAACCGATCCGGCAAGCCTTTTTCAACTTCCGATATCAAGAACATGATCCGACCGATCTTTGCCGGGTTGGTAAAGACACGGTACGGATTCTATGTTCGATCGAAAGTCTATCCGCCTATCGTTGACCGCAAAACATGGGAAAGAGCTGCAAAAATGGTTAAAACCGCTTAAACATTACTTGTTTTGAGGCGTCAATATCGTAATGGCGGGGTCATCATGACGTTTTGGGGCGCAGGGTCGTAGTTGTCCTCGTTTTTTGAAAATAAATTGATTGTGCGGCTTTATTCTATTTTTTCAGAGGCATGGCTTTCCGCGAAAGAGTTTAAAAGAGTAGACAAGATTTATGAGTTTCGTTGGGTGAAGAGTTTTCTTTGTTCCGCATTAGGATGATTGATAGATAACTATATGAATCCCCAAGATCATCATTAGAAAGCTAACCGAAAATCCTTTAGGAAAAGCAAATTGATGGTGGAAGCTTTAATTTTTCTTGGTTACACCTTTGATCAAAGGGGGTATACTCATGTCATAGCGAAGGCGAGTAGTTATAAAGATCAGTCAAATATTTGTTATACAGACCCTGCGGGCACAAAAGAAAACAATAAAAGGAGTTGACATGATAACTAATATTAAGGTGAATAACTTTAAAAGTTTAAATGATTTTTCTTTAGACT
>Ga0172379_10004320_pt1 | contig 21180 bp, 17 predicted proteins | sample GrowelOW334metaG_FD_119756 | JGI IMG/M metagenome (GOLD analysis project Ga0172379, IMG submission 119756) | Groundwater microbial communities from an aquifer near a municipal landfill in Southern Ontario, Canada - Groundwater well OW334 metaG | ecosystem: Environmental > Aquatic > Deep...
AGATAAAAACCGGCGGCGATAATGATAATGGCCATTATTTTTTGGGCAATAACGCCGGCGGTGATATTTTCTTTCAAAATTTTTGGATAAAAAATGGTTAAAAGCCAGCCGCCCAAAATCAAGAAAACATATTGGACGCCTTGCAGGGCATTGATGATGGCCACCGGACCGAAGAAAATGGCGTAGTGCTGGATTAAGGAACCCAAACCGCCTAAGATTTGATTGCCGATAAGCAGAACTCTTTGTTTTAAAGTTTGCCGCTTTTTGGATTTATAGCCCAAACCGCTTAAAATTTCTTGGCGCCAGGCCCGCGGAGCTAAAAACAGCGCGGCCATCAAGCCGTTGCCGCCGGCTAGCCAAATGTAGCTGGACAAAAAGGGCTGGTGCTCGTAAACGAATTTGGTGCCGATAAAATACAGGGCAAAGATCGCGGCTGAAATTAGAGACGGCCAAATAACCGCGCCGGCCGAGGCGAAAATGGCTTTGGCCTTGGGCTGGTCTTTGACAGCCACAATCACCAGCGAACCGGCGATCAGAAAAATCAGGCCCAGAATTTGGTTGCCACTGTAATGTTCGCCCAGTAGTAATAAGGATAAGACGAAAGTAAAAATTGGAATGGTACTGCCGATTAAAATGGTAATGCGCGAGGTGTCGCCGTGCTTGAGAGCGTTAAACATGGCCAGTAGGGCCCAAGGGAAGAGAGCGCCGACGGCTAAATTGAACAAGAACCACGGCCAGCCCGGCCAAGCTAAGCCCCAGGGCGCGGCCACAAAGACGACCAGCGACATCAAGCCGATAAGGAAGGCGTAGATTTTGCTGGATGGGAAAATTTTGCTGATTAAAAATTTGTCGCCCAAATTGGCGACGGCCAGAAAAAAATAAGCGATGATGGTCAAGATTAGCCATGTCGGCATATGATTTTTTCAATTTTATAAGTAGCTAAATTTTCCGCTTCCAAATAACCCTGCCAAGCCCCGCGCGCCAAGCGCCCGTCGTTGAGCCAGTCCACGAGCCATTCGCCCATATAGCGTAAGTCTTCCGCGTCCAGCCCGGCGCCAATAGACATCAGCCAGCTTCTGTTTTCTCTTTCCTGGGCTCCGACAATCGGCATCATCAGAATAGGCAGGCCCAGCCCGGCGTAAAAAGACAATTCCGAGGGCTTGGTCATTAAAATATCGGTGGTGCGCAGAGCGCGGTTAAAAATTTTAAAATAATCCGGCTTATGGCGGTGGTAAATGATTTGGACATTTTTGTGATGGCGTAAGCCGGAGGCGGCCAAGAGTTCGGAAAAATATTCTTTGACTTCCGGCCGGGAGCCGGCCACTAAATTTAACTTTAAGCGGTTGTCTTTCAGTAATGGTTTTAAGCTGGGCAGAAAGTCGGCGGCCGCTTCTCTTTGCGCTCCGGCTCCGCCTACGGCAAAAGTCAGGGTGACGGGAGCGGTCGGCTTGGTGTGGGTGAGGAGTCCGATGTCGCTGGCCACAAATGAACCGAAAGTTTTTCTGAAAATGCCGCTCGGGTCCAGACGCGCCAGGCGCTGGCTTAAGTCGGCTTTTAAAATTGATTTATCTTCGCCGCCGATATTGGTCTTGGGCAGAGGAAAGCCGGTGACGACAATATTGGCGTCCTTGACCCCGTACATCATGAGGCGCTGGCGGGCGCGCTCGGTGGAAGCCAGATAAATGACAGAGCTTCTGGCCGGATTGATGGGCGCCCAAGAACGGCTGATGTCGGCGTCGCAAATCAGGCAATAAACTTGGCCCTTGTAGCCGTAGTATTCGCTGAAATAAACCGGCACAAAAAAAGTGGCCAAGAGGGGAAGCGGTTCGCGGTTGAGCTGTTTGATTAAGGCTCGGCCGACGCCTTGTTTAACTTTATTGAAAAAGAATTGTTGCTGGGCGGTAGTTTGTTTCAGCGGGCGCTTGGGGTAAAATTCGTCAATATCCTGAAATTTATCCATAATGCCAAAAGCCGCCGGGCCCAGCAGAGGAATTTTTTTGAAATAAGACATGAAATCATAAAAACCGCTCTGGTTTTTCCAGAGTTTTTTTTCGCTTTGCTCCATGCCGGGATAATTATTGGCGTCAATAATTCCCCCTCTGGCCAGGTCGGCGAAAGGAAAAGCGGCGCGCTGGTGGCCGTAACCCATATCCACTGCGACGACGTAGAATTTTTTATCGTTAAACATAGGTATATTATATCACAAAAAACATAAATTTTAGAATTTGTAATCAATTTGAAATTAACCAAACGGGTGTTATACTGTCAATGTATGACAAAAGCGAATTTATTGACCAAAATTAAGCTGGTTAAGGATACCATGCAATTTGATTTTGAACTGGTGGCCGGCGAGCTTATTTTTTTGCCGGGCCAATTTTTAAGCATCAAACTGCCGGCTGTCCGTTCGGCCGGAGATGAAAGCAACGTCCGTTATTTTTCTATCATGAGTTCCCCGACCCAGACTAAAAAATTCAGTATTGCCACTCGCCTATCTTCTTCGTCTTTCAAGCAAGCCTTGTTTAATTTAACTTTGGGTTCGGAGGTGGAGGTGGGGGCTGTCGGCGGAGTTATGACGGTGTCGGCGGATGATAGCCGGCCTTTGATTTTGGTGGCCGGAGGCATCGGCATCACCCCTTTTATGTCTATTTTGACCTGGCTGAAAGAACACAATGACCCGCGTCCCATTATTTTGCTTTATGCCAATCGCACCCGCCCTTCCAGCACCTATTTTGACGAGTTAAGCAAGCTGGAAGAGGAGATGGATAATTTTACCATGATTGCCACCATGACCGATGACGAATACTGGATTGGCGAAAAGCGCGTTATTGACCACGAATTCATCAAAGAGAAAATTCCCGGCTATAAAGAGGCTAAATACCTGGTGGCCGGACCGCCCACCTTGGTCTTGTCCATGGCCAATAATTTTGATAGGCTGGGCATTACCAAGGAACATTATATTTTAGAAGAATTTTTCGGCTATTAAGGTTAAAAAATTTTGAATTTCGAATTTTTAATTTCTAATAAATTTTTAATTTCGAATATCCTAATTTTTATTCAAAATTTAAAATTATAAATTCAAAATTACCCCAAAGTTTGCCATAGCGAGTTATTGAAAAATATGAATGAATTATTAGGCAAATTAAATAAACAGCAACAGGAGGCCGTTATCCATGATAGCGGTCCTTTGTTGATTGTGGCCGGCGCCGGCACCGGCAAGACTACGGTGCTTATCAACCGCTTGCTGTATTTGATTGAATCCAAAGGGGTTAAAACCGACAATATTTTGCTGGTGACTTTTACGGAAAGAGGCGCCAACGAACTGGTGACGCGCGCCGACGAACTCTTGCCCTACGGCTATACCGATTTGTGGATTTATACTTTTCACGGCTTGGCCGACCGGATTTTACGCGACCACGGTTTGGATATCGGTCTGCCGGCCGACTACAAAATATTAACGCAAACCGAACAGTGGGTTTTTATTAAAAAGAATCTGGCGCAATTGGCGCTGGATTATTACGCGCCCCTGGGCAACCCAAATAAATTTATCAGCGAATTAATCCGCCACTTTTCCCGCCTTAAAGACAGCCATGTTTCCAGCGAGGAATATTTGGCTTTCGCCGAGAATTTGCGCCAAAACAAGGACAGTATGCTATCGGGAGCTCCGGCCACGGCCGATGATGAGGGGGAAATTTTTGACGCCCGGGGCGTTTTGGACAGCGTCAAAATCGGGGAATTGGCCAACGCGTATTACACTTACAACCGCTTGCTTTTGGCCAATAAGTTTTTGGATTTTGGCGACTTGGTCAATTACTGCTTAAAACTGTTGCGGGAGCGCCCGGCCATTCTTAAATACTATCAGGATAAATTCAAATATGTTTTGGTGGATGAATTTCAGGACACCAACTACGCCCAGTATGAATTGATAAAATTACTGGCCGGGCCGACCGACAATCTAACGGCCGTGGGCGACGACGACCAGAGTATTTTTAAATTCCGCGGAGCTTCTTTATCCAATATTATGCAGTTTAAAGAAGATTACCCGCGCGCCCAAGAAATCGTGCTGACCACCAACTATCGTTCGCGCCAAAATATTTTGGACCGAGCTTACGAATTTATTGTCCATAACAATCCCAACCGTTTGGAGGCCAAATTAAATTTGGATAAAAAACTCCAAGGCATCAGAGACGGCGGTGAAGTGAAATATTTGTCATTTCCCACTGTGGTCGGCGAGAGCCAGGCCGTGGCGGCCATGATTAAGGATTTGCGCCAAGAGGGAGCTGTTAATTGGTCGGATCTGGCGATTTTAGTGCGCGCCAACGCCACCGCCGACCGCTTTGTGGAAGAATTAAAGCGCCAAAATATTCCGGCCCAGTTCGTTTCCCTGAAAGGCCTTTACAATAAGCCGATTATTTTGGATATTTTATCTTATTGGCGCTTGCTGGACAATTATCACGAGTCCGGCGCCCTGTATCGCGTCCTCAATTTTGATGAATTCAGAGTCAATCACTTGGATGTGGTTAATATTTTGCGCTTTGGCAAAATAAAACTTTGGTCGCTCTATGAATCTTTGGTGAATGTGGCGGTCATCCCTAAAATTAGCGCCGAATCGCAGGCCAATATCGCCAAATTATTGGCCAGCTTGAAAAAGTATAGCCAGGCCATCAAACACCAGCCCTTGAGCCGAGTTTATGTGGATTTGGTGCGCGATATTTTCTTGCCCCATCTTAATGAGCCCCAGCACTTGTCCGATTATTCTTATCTCAATCAGCTTTATAAAAAAATCAAAGCTTTTGAAGAGGCCAGCCCGTCGGGCCTGTTGCCGGATTTCTTGGAATTGATTGACTGGGAACTGGAAGCCGGCGATAGCGGGTCGCTGGATTTGTCTTTGGACGATATTGATACGGTTAAAGTTATGACCGTCCATACGGCCAAGGGTCTGGAATTCAAATATGTCTGGCTGGTGGACGCGGTGGATAAGCGTTTTCCCACTATCAGCCGGGGCGAGGCCATTCCCATGCCCTTGGAATTGGCCAAAGAAAAATTGCCCGAGGGCGACACGCACTTGGAAGAGGAGCGCCGTTTGTTTTATGTGGCTATGACGCGCGCCAAAGAAGGCTTGATGATCACCGGCGCCCGCGATCACGGCGGAGTCGGCGTTAAAAAACCCTCCAAGTTTGTGGCTGAAGCCGGTTTAAGCGAAGAAATTATTGATAAAGCGGCAGCCGTTAATGAACTGGCGCGGGATTTACAGCAAACCCCCGCGGCCGCTCCGTCCACCTCCGGGCTGGAACTGCCTAAAAGATTTTCTTTTTCCCAATTGGAAACTTATGAACGCTGTCCCTGGGCTTATAAATATTTACAGCTGTTAAAAATTCCTCTGCCCCCCAAGCCGGCCACCACTTTCGGCCGTGTTATCCATAATACTTTGCGCGCTTGGCTGGCCGGGGCGCTGGCCGGTTCGGCTCAAGGCGATTTATTCGGACAGGCCGTCAAGCCGGAATTGAGCCGTGATAAATTACTGGAAATTTACGAGGAGTCGTGGCAGGATTACGGCTACGCCAATCGCGCCGAAGCCGAAGATTATCGGAAGCTGGGGCGGGAGATGCTAAATAATTTTTATGAAACTTGGGCCGGCCAAAGCGCGCCGAACGTTTTATGGCTGGAAAAAAAGTTTTATCCGCGCCTGGGCGGGGAGCTCTTGGACTGCACCTTGGACCGGGTGGACCAATTGCCTGACGGCACGGTGGAGATAATTGATTATAAGACCGGCGCCCCCAAACCGAAGCCCGGTTTTGCCGACAAGCGTCAGCTATTGCTTTACCAGGTGGCGCTGGAACAATTAAGCGGTTTGCAAGTCAGCCGTTTGACTTATTATTATCTCAAGACCGGCGAGGCGGTCAGCTTTACGGCCAAGCCGGCCGATTTGGAAAAAATAAATGAGTGGGTCGTTAGCACTATCAAGGAGATTAAAAGTTTTGATTTTACGCCCCGTCCAGCGGCCCATGTCTGCCAATATTGCGATATTAGCCATATTTGCGAGTTTAGAATCACATAACACATAACACGCAGCACGTAACAGGGTTGATTTTAAAAGTTAGAACAAATTAATATATTTTCAATAGTTAGACTGTTTTAAAATTTAAACTTTTTTGCCCATTTTTGTTGTGTGCTATGTGATATGTGCTGTGTGAAAAAAGAGTGTTTGTGCTATAATAAGGGTATAAAATTAGGCGCATAATTTGATTTACCCTATGACCTTGCGGGCTTATTTAAGCTTAATGATTATGGCCACCTTGCTGTCGGCGGGGGTGTTTGGCGTGGCTATTACGGTGATTGACCCCTACCAGACCAATTTATTGGGCTTTGCCCTGTTTTACGCTTCGCTTTTTTTGACGGTTATGGGGGTGGCGGCCATTATCGGCTTTTTTATCCGTTTCATAGTGTTAAGAAAACATTTGGCCGGCCGAGCCGTGACAGTGTCTTTTCGCCAGGCCTTTCTGATAGCTTTTTTGGTAATCGCTTCCTTGGTGCTCCTGGCCCATAAATTATTCAGCTGGTTCAATGTCTTGTTGCTAATCATAGTTTTTTCTACTTTGGAATTCTTTTTAATCAGCCTTAGTTCCGAAAAAAATTAACTTGAAACTTTTTAATTTATTTTATATGTGTCTTAAAAAAATTATCAACAAATTATTCGGTAAGCATGAAGCCACCAAATTCCCTTCGGTGGTGGTTGGTGAAATTATTGAGTTAAGCAAGCATCCCAATGCCGACAAATTACAGTTGACAAAAGTTAATACGGGCCGGCAAGTTTTAGCTATTGTCTGCGGGGCCTGGAATATTAAAATCGGCGACAAAGTGCCGACGGCTTTGATGGGGGCTAAACTGCCCAATGGCTTGGTGATTAAAGAAGCCACCATCAGGGGCGAGAAGTCCTACGGCATGCTGTGCTCGGCCGACGAATTGGGCCTGGGCACCGACCACACGGGGATTGTGCTATTAAAACCAAACGCAACTATCGGTCGATCAATTGATAATTTTTTAACATAATTCACCCAGTGAAATCCGGCTTCGCCGGAATCCCGCACAAGCGGGATTATTTCACGGGGTAAACTAACCATATGTTTTTTATTAATTACAGCAAGGACATTCTTTATTTGGTGCTGGCCTTTTGTGTTTTGTGGCTGACTTTTTTTCTGGCTTGGCTGGTTTATTATTTGGTGGCCAGCGCCCGCCAAATTCACAAGGCCACCCAGATGGTTAAAAACGAGGTAGAGCAGATTTCCGGGATTATCCATAAAATTAGATCGGCTTTTGAACTGCCCAGCTCTATCATCGCCTTAATCATTGAAGGCCTGAAAAAGATAGCGGAAATGGGGGTGGAGGCTTTTAAAGAAAACAGAAGCAACTCTAGGCCGAAGAGAGAAAAAAATGGCTTAGATAAAGAAAAAAATACCGAAAATCAGGGGCCAATTTTTTAGAAAATAGGCTACTTTATCATTGACTTGGAGGCCAAAAGAGTGGTATTTTTCCTAATGCCCTCTTTTTAAATTGGGGTTCAAAAATGTGCGCCAAATAATCAAAATTTTACTAAGTTTAGCCCTATTTTTATTACGCTTTTTTTTAGTAATAAAAAATTGGCTGGTGTCGGGCTTTGGGCTGTTCTCGAAGCCGGTACGCGCGGTATTGCGCGGTTTTTATTATATTTTGATTTTTCCGGTTTACCGCTTGTATCTCTTGGCCAACAAAAAGCTGGGTCTGTCCAAGTCCAAAAAGGGCCGGGTCATAGCGGCTGTTTTAATTAACAAAAGGATAGTTCATTTTTTGATTGTGGTTTTGACCGTGTTGTTGGTATATGTAAATTTTGTGACCGCTAATCAAACGGTTCCCGCCAACGACGTGGTGGGAAAAACTTTACTAGCCAAAATTGTGACCGATGAATTGGTGCAATCGGAAGACCTGATTGAAGAATTTCAGGGGAATAAAAATTTATTTAACGAGCCGGCTCGCGATTATTGGACCAACAACGCTTACTGGAGGCCGCCTTTGGCTTACAGCTATCAGGAAGAAGAGTGGCAGCCGGGCAATGTCGCGGTTCGCCCGCGCCCGGGGCAAGCGTCCGAACGTTCGGAGATTATTGAATACACGGTCCAGTCCGGCGACACCATCGGCAGTATCGCCCAGTATTTCGGCATCAGCGTCAATACGGTTTTATGGGAAAACGGCTTGACGGCCAAGAGTTACATCAAGCCGGGCAATATTTTGAGAATTTTGCCGACGACCGGCGTGACTTATAAGGTGGCGCGAGGCGACAATTTGGCCGCTATCGCCTCCAAGCACGGCGTAACCCCCGACGACATCATGAAGATGAATAATTTAGCCAGCGCCAACCAAGTGCGCATCGGCCAGACTTTGATTATTCCGGGCGGCAAGAGGATTATTGATAGGGGTATTGCCACACCGAGCCAGCAGCCGCGCAGTTTGGCCAACATTATCACCAGTCCTCGCGGTTCGGCGACTCCGGCCAGCGGTTCCAAGATGAATTGGCCGGCGCAAGGACGCATTACCCAGTATTATTCCTGGCGCCACAGCGGTTTGGACATTGCCAATAAGACCGGCACGCCCGTCTACGCGGCGGCCGGAGGCACTGTGGTGGAAGCCGCCTGGAATAGCGGCGGTTATGGCTATCAAATCGTCATTGACCATGGTGGCGGACGAAAAACTCGCTACGCCCACTTGTCCAAGTTTGCCGTCAGCGTCGGTGATGAGGTCGGCAAGGGAGCCAATATCGGGTTTGTCGGCTCAACCGGACGTTCCACCGGACCCCATTTGCACTTTGAAGTGATGATTGGCGGCAAGCGCTATAATCCGTTGAGCTATTTAGGATACTAAATAATTTACAATGAACAATTTTCAATTTTCAATCAATTTCCAAAACTAAAATTTTTAAATTGAAAATTAAACATTGATTGTAAATTGTGAATTGTAAATTGATAATTCTTGTTATTGCTTGTTTTTTGTATTTCGCTTATCATTGAAATAACAATTAATTATTTAATTTTATTGTTTTATGCTTGGGAATCTCATTGTGGGGTTATTGGTAATCGGCGGCGGCGGCTTGTTGGTGTTCAAAGCCGAGGCTTTTCTGAATAATTTCGGCCGTCTGCCTTTTTTTGAAAATCATTTAGCCACTTCGGGCGGGTCGCGCCTCGGCTATAAATTAATCGGCATCGCTTTGATAATTATCGGTTTTATGATAGCCGCCGGTTTAATTGGCGGTTTTATTACTTGGCTGGTTTCTCCTTTAACCAAATACAGCCAGCCGATATAAGTTAAGGGGCTGTTAGCTTAGTTGGTAGAGCGCCGCGTTTGCAACGCGGAGGTCATCGGTTCGAATCCGATACAGTCCACCACTTCGTTCGTAGATTACTACGAGCTACGCAGTGTGCGCACAAGTTTTTATGAAAATATTAAATTATCTGACAAAATTTTTCAGCCGCCGCTTGGAGATAGCGGTGTTTGTCTGCGGGGCGGTGGTAATGATTTTTGAATTGGTCGGTTCGCGGCTCTTGGCGCCTTATTTAGGCAGTTCTTTAATTACTTGGACCAGCTTGATTGGCGTTATTTTAGCCAGCTTAAGCCTGGGTTATTGGTACGGAGGCAAGGTGGCCGACCGCGAGGCCGGCGAGCGCCGTTTGGCCGTCATTATTTTGGCGGCCGGAGCTTTTTTATTGATAGTTCTGCCAATGAGCAAGCCTCTGCTGGCCTCTTTATCGCTGGCAACTTGGCCCTTGCAAATCAAAGCCATACTGGCCTCTCTGTCGCTGTTTACCCCGGCCAGCATGACCTTGGGCATGGTAGCGCCTTATGCCGTGAAATTGCGTCTGGCCAATTTGGATTCAGTCGGCCGGCGGGTCGGTTCGCTTTACGCTATTTCCACTTTGGGCAGTCTGGCCGGGACTTTTGGCGCCGGCTTTTGGCTAGTGCCGTTTTTTGGCACTTTAAAAATCGTGGCCGGGCTCGGAATTATCTTGATAGCTCTGGCCTTGTGGTTGTATTTTGCTGACAATTTTAATAAAAAATTAATTCCCAAATTGGTTGTTTTTGCCTTGGCTCTCGGCGGTTTGTCTTATTGGTTTACACACCCGCTGGATAATTTGCTGGCCGACCAAGATACGTCCTATAGCCGAGTTTGGATTTATGATTCTTTGTGGGGGCCGGAACAGGCGGCGGTCAGAATTATGCGCCTGGATTCCAGTTATAGCTCGGCCATGTTTTTGGATAAAAACGATTTGGTGTTTGATTATACTAAATATTATCGCTTGGCCGGATATTTTAATCCGGCTCTCAATAAGGCCTTGATGATTGGCGGGGCGGCTTACTCTTATCCTAAGGATTTTTTAGCCAATTATCCGCGCGCCGAATTGACGGTGGCGGAAATTGATCCGTCCGTGACCAAGCTGGCCGAGGAATATTTTAAATTGCCTCGTGATCCGCGCCTCATCATTAAGCACGTTGACGGACGGGTGTGGCTCAACCAGACCAAGGATAAATACGATGCTATTTTTGTGGACGCCTTTGCCTCATCCTTGGCTATTCCCTTCCAATTGGCCACTAAAGAAGCGGCGCAAGCTGAATTTGACGCTTTAAACAATGACGGCGCGGTGATTGTAAACGTGGTCTCGGCCGTCACCGGGCCGAAAGGGAGATTGACGCGGTCAATGTACGCGACTTATAAAGAAATTTTTCCTCAAGTTTATTTATTGCCGGTAGGGACGAATGACCAGGCCGAAGCTATGCAAAATGTGATGCTGGTGGCGCTGAAGGCCAAAATTAAGCCGAATTTTAAGCCGATAGACAGCCCCTATCAAGAATTATTAAGCCATCTGTGGACCAAGCCGATAGCCGGCGCGCCGGTTTTAACCGACGACTGGGCGCCGACTGATTATTTTGTCAGTCAGACGCTGTAAAAATTTTTTGTCATTCCCGCGCAGGCGGGAATCCAGAGTTAAAAGCACTAAAGGTGTTTTTTTATTTTTTTGCCTTAATTTCTTTTTTTAATTTCCACCTTTCCGGAAAGGTGGAGCCAAAACAGCGAGCGCAAAAAATTTAATAAATTTATCGCTCGTTCCGGGAGCCTCGCCCAACTCCTTCGTCAAACAGGGTCTCGGCTCTTAGTCGGAACTTCGCTCAAATTTTAATTAAATTTTTTAAGTGCTCTTAGGGAATCCAAATGCTCCTGAATTTAACCTGCGCCCCATGAGAAAATTGGCGTTATATTTTTGAGCGAAGCGTTACATAATTTTATTTGTTTGACCCAGCCCCAGCGCTCTGGGGCTGGGGAGTTATGAAATTATGTTAGCGAGAGTGAAAAAATATAGGCAATTTTCTCCCAAGGCGCGATTTGGCGCCACCTTATAAAAGGTGGTAAAGAAAAATTTAATTTAAGACATAATTGTTGTTTTTTTGCCTTAAATTGGCTATGATAAAGCCATGAAAAGCAAACCTAAAATCATTGTTTTGGACGGGAATGCCTTGGTACATCGCAGTTTCCACGCTTTGCCGGCGACCATGGCTACCAAGTCAGGGGAAATTACCAACGCGGTTTACGGTTTTACCAATTTTCTCCTCAAAGCCATCAAAGAATTTAAGCCGGCTTATGTAGCGGTGGCCTTTGATTTGGCCGGCCCGACTTTTCGCCACGAGCAATTTGCCGATTATAAAGCCACCAGAGTCAAGGCGCCCGACGAACTCTATGAGCAATTGGAGCGGGTCAAGGACGTGGTCAAAGCTTTGCATATTCCGATTTTCGCGGTCAAAGGTTTTGAGGCCGACGATGTTATCGGTACCATCGCCAAAAAGATTGGCGACCGGGTGGATACCATTATTGTCACGGGCGACCTGGACACTTTACAGCTGGTTGACGACTCCACCTTTGTTTACACCATGAGCCACGGCGTCTCCGACAGCGTGTTGTATGATACGAAGGCGGTTAAAGAACGCTTTGGTTTCGGACCGGAGGCGCAAGTTGATTACAAGGCCTTGCGCGGCGACCCTTCGGACAACATCCCAGGAGTAAAGGGCATTGGGGAGAAGACCGCGACAGAGCTAATTAAAGAATTTGGTACAGTTGAAAAATTATATAAAATAATAAATTCCAAATTCCAAATTCCAAATTCCAAATTAAAAAATATAAAACCCAGAATTTTGGAATTATTGAGAGAGCATGAAAAAGAAGCGTTTTTAAGTAAAGATTTGGCGACCATCAGAACCAATGTGCCTATCGGTTTTAAATTGGCCGAGGCGCGCTGGGGCAATTTTGACCACGACCAAGTAACGAATTTATTCAATGAACTGGAATTCCGCTCGCTTTTGTCCCGGGTTAACGATTTGCCGGGCGTGGATAAGCAAGCCAAGGCCGATAATAAATTCAGCCGCAACACCAAAGATTTTTCTTATATTTTAGTTGACGATGAGGCGGGTTTTGCCAAATTTTTTAAGGCTCTCAAACAGCAATCGGCCTTTGCCTGGGATACGGAGACGGATAGTTTGGATGAACTTAATGCCAATTTGCTGGGCATGAGTTTTTCCTGGAAAGCCGGAGAAGCGTACTTTGTCAAAGTTTCAAGTAGCAAGTCTCAAGTTTCAAGTGGAGAGCACAATTTGTTCAACTACAATAAAAAAATAGTTAAAAAAGAACTTCATCCCTGGGTGAAAAAATTGAAGCCGATTTTAGAAGATGCCAAGATTAAAAAATACGGGCATAATATCAAATTTGATATGAAAGTTTTGGCCGGTTACGGCGTCCGGGTGGCCGGCGTGGATTTTGACACTATGATTGCTTCGTATTTATTGAGTCCGGACGGCCGGCAGCATAATTTGGACGCGGTGGTGTTTAATGAATTGAATTTTTCCAAAATTTCCAAAGACGATTTGCTGGGCACCGGTAAAAACAAACTGGCTTTTGCCGAGGTGCCGGCCGACAAGCTGTCGCTGTACGCCTGCGAGGACGCTGATTTTACCGGCCGTTTGGTCAAGCCCCTGGCTAAGAAATTAAAAGAAGCCGATTTGGCTGAATTGTTTAAAACTATGGAAATGCCCTTGGTGGAAGTGCTGGCCAAGATGGAAACAGCGGGCATTGCCATTGACGCCAAATATTTTGCCAAGCTGGACAAGAAAATAGACGAGAGCCTGGCCAAGTTGCAGACCAAAATTTGGCAGAAAGCCGGCAGTCATTTTAATATCAATTCCGTCCAGCAATTGCGCCAGATTTTATTTTCTAAATTAAAAATTTCCGTGGAGGGCGTGGCCAAAACCAAGACCGGTTTGTCCACCAATGCCGAAGTTTTGGAAAAATTGCGGGGCGCGCACCCGATTATTGAATTGATTTTGGATTATCGCGAATTAAGCAAGCTGTCCACGACTTACGCCAAGGCCCTGCCCAAACTAATCAACCCGACCACCGGACGCGTCCATACCAGTTTCAATCAAACCGTGGCGGCGACCGGGCGTCTGTCCAGTAGCGACCCCAATTTACAAAATATTCCCATTAAAACCGAATGGGGACGGCTCATCAGGCGCGGTTTTGTGGCGCCCAAGGGCAAAACTTTAGTGTCTATTGATTACTCACAGATTGAATTGCGTCTGGCGGCTCATATGTCGGGCGACCCGACCATGATTAAGGCTTTTAAGGCCGGCGAAGATATTCATAGCGCCACGGCGGCGGCCATTAATAAGGTACCGCTTGATCAAGTAACTCGCGCTATGCGCAGCGCGGCCAAATCCATCAATTTCGGTTTGCTTTACGGGCAGGGTCCGCGGGGTTTGGCAATCAACGCCGGCATCAGCTACACGGAAGCCAAGCAATTTATCGCAGAATACTTTAAGGCCTTCAGTCATATTAAAAAATATATTGATAATGCTTTGGCTAAGGCCAGACGGGACGGCTATGTGGAAACAATGTTTGGGCGCAAGCGCTATTTGGCGGAAATCAATTCCAATAATGTCATGATGGCCAAGGGGGCGGAGCGGGTGGCCATTAACGCGCCCCTGCAGGGCACAGCCGCCGACATTATCAAGGTGGCCATGATTAAAATTGATAATCTGCTGGATAAAAAATTCGCCGGCCGCGTAGTTATGCTTTTGCAGGTGCACGATGAATTGGTGTTTGAAGTTGACGATAAGCTGGTCAAGTCGGTGGTGCCGGCTTTGAAAGAAATTATGGAAAGCGTTATTAAATTGAAAGTGCCGCTGACCGCCGACGCCAAGGCCGGCGACAACTGGGAAGAGATGAAAAATGTCGCTTAGTTGGCCAGCTTAAAATTTTACCAATAATAAAAGCCCCTGATTTTAATCAGAGGCTTTTGGTTTTTGTAATTTGTTTAAAGAATGTGCTTAGTTTGAGCCGTTAAGTTCGGCTCTGGAGCTCCTCGCTTCGTTTTTTGAACTGCTCGTCAATGATGTCTCGGTAGGGCTTATAAAACCAAGTGGCAAACGGTCCGTCCCAGAGCTCAATCATCACTGTGTCTGCCAGAAAATTAAACAGGTGCGGGACATGCGGTTTGATAACCACATATTGATTTGGTCCGATAATTGTTTTTTCCTCGCCCTCTTTGGTTAAAACCAACAGTTCAATTTTTCCGGATAACACCAAATCCAGCTGGGTGTTCTTGTGCACATCGCCGCTGCGCATGAAACCTCGCTTGGTCTCAATCACATTGAATTTACTGCCCTGGAAATCGTGCCGGATAATTTTTCCGCGAATATCCTCGTAGACCGGCGTTTCCAAAGCGCCGGGCTTGGTTTCCGGTTGGGAAATAAGCGGGCTGGCATAAATGTCCGCGTCTCCTGCTTTGGTTATATAGATAAAGTCAGACATATTATGTTCTTTTAACCGGGGCGGAATGTGTTTTACTATATCACCCTTGGCGGCGTATGCCAAGATTCTCTTGACTTCACCGCGCACGACTTGATAAACATCGTAGGAAATTTTTTTATGGGGGACGAAAATAACATCAAAGGCTATGTACCATGGTAAATTCTTATAACCGGTTCTGACTACTCGAGGCACATGATAATCACTGGTGATGAAAGTCAAGTGTTTATAACTTGTATCTAGGCAATAAGTATTAACGATCTTAACTTGTGTTTTAGTATTACACCGACCATCCAGTACGCAGTCTAACAATGTCAGTTTAAAAATTTGACCGGCACGTTCTTTACAGATTCGCTCCATTATTGGCAGTTGCGTAGTGGAACCGCTAAGGATTAACGGTGGCGCTTGCTTTAAAATGTCGTCCGAGTCAATTTCGTCCACGTTTTTATTCACTCTGTTAGCAACCACTTGTTTGATTATTTCTATTCCCGTTTCTATCCGCATAAAATTTTCAATATTATCGGGGTTTAAATAATCAAGCTTGTCGCCTTGTTGGACAAACTCCTTGAAGGATAAGACCACCACTCCGTCGGTTTCCTTTGGCACCTCGTGTTTAGCTGAAGTCAGAGCTTCCCTAAACTCCGTTTGGATAAGCTGATGAATAAAGTCCGGAGAGCCCTTATCATCGCTGTCAAAATTATTAGCCGTTGTTCGCATAACATCTCCTATGTTGAATTGTTAAAGAAATTTTTGTTATTTTATTTTGGCCGTAGAGTACTATTATTTTTAAAATTTGTCAATAATTAAGACATGCTTTAGTTTATTCGGGCTGTGTCTCCAAAAGCTTCTTTTTTGTTCAAATATATGTCATAATAATATAAAATTGGCTAATTTGGAGTAAAAATTATCGTTGCTTATGAAGGAAATTCAAGAAAAATTTATCAGGTCGCGGGGCAAGGGCGGGCAGAACGTCAATAAGGTGGAGACCGGCGTGATGTTAAAACATTTGCCGACCGGTCTGATGGTGCGCTGTGATAAATACCGCTCTCAAAGCCAAAATCGCGCCGAGGCCTATCGCGTGCTCACGCAAAAATTGCGCGAACGCGAGGCTAAAGTCGTCGCCGAAGCTAAGGCCAAGCAGGCCAAGGAACGCCGGCAAAAGAAAAAACGCAGTCCGGCGGAAAAGGCCAAGCTGGCCGACGCTAAAAAACGGCAGTCACGTAAAAAAGCTTTAAGAAAAAAGGCGGGCTGGGATTAGTCCGCTTTTATTTTTGGGCTATTGCCAAAGAGGAATTTTTGCTTTACTTTAAAGCTATGAATTTACGAGATTTACAAAATAAAAAAATAGCTTTATTAGGTTTGGGCGTGGAAAATTACGCCTTGCTTAAGTTTTTGCTTAAGAAAAAGGTTAAGGCGCATTTTATTGTTTGCGACTTAAGAGGCGCAGCGGCTTTGGGCGACAAGTTCCAAGAGCTGAATCGTTTTGACAATGTCGTTTGGCAGTTGGGGAAAGAATTCAATCAGAAATTAGAGCGTTATGATATTTTGTTTCGTTCGCCGGGCTGGCCCTTATTTTGTTCCGGCGTTCAAACGGCCCAAAAGTTAAGTAAACAAATCACGGTAACGAGCCCCATGAAATTATTTTTTGCTTTGTGCCCGACCAAAAATATTATTGGCGTGACCGGCACCAAGGGCAAGGGCACAACCGCGTCTTTAATTTATAATATTTTAAAAACCGGCGGAAAAAGAGCCTGGCTGGGGGGTAATATCGGCGTAGCGCCTTTTGTTTTTATTGATAAAATAAAAAAGGGAGACTGGGTGGTGTTGGAATTATCCAGTTTCCAATTGGAAGATTTGGATAAAAGCCCCAATATTGCCGTCCTGACTAACTTTACTCCGGAACATTTGGCGTCGGCCGACCCGCATAACCCCAATTTTCACCGCAATTTATCTGATTATTTAAAGGCCAAAGTAAATATTGCACGTTGGCAAAAAAGTGGCGATTACTTTGTTATGAATGATAAGTTACGGGGAAGAATTTTGAATTTTGAATTTGGAATTTTGAATAAAATAAAATCCAAAAAAATTTACTTCACTGCGTCAAATTTATTATCAAAATTACCAGGCGAGCATAATAAAGAAAATATTGCAGCCGCCGAAGCGGCGGCTGAAATTATTGGTATTAAAAAAAATATTGTCGCTCGCGCCGTTAAAAATTTTAAAGGTCTGGAGCACCGGCTTGAATTAGTCAAAGACGCCAAAGGCGTTAAATATTATGACGATAGTTTTGCCACTACGCCGGAATCCGCCATTATCGCCTTAAAATCTTTCTCTGCTCCCGTTATTCTTTTGGCCGGCGGAGCTGACAAAGGCTCTGATTTTAAAAATTTTGCCAAAGAGATTAAGAAGCGGGTTAAATTTGTTTGTTTGCTGAAGGGTCAGGCCACTCCCAGGCTGAAGCAGGTTATTACTAAAGCCGGTTTGATTAAATCGCAGGTCAAGGAATTTTCCGATATCAACCAGGCGGTTAAAACCGCCGCCCGGCAGGCCGAGAGGGGCGATATTGTCCTCTTATCCACAGCCTGCGCCAGTTTCGGGATGTTCGCTAACTACAAACAAAGAGGCGACCTGTTTAAGCGAGCCGTTAAGCGGCTGCTAAAAAGGTAAACAAAAAATCCGCCAAAATAAGCGGATTTTTTTATAGCATTGATAATCCGCGATTTACCACTTGTTGTTAAGTCTTGGCAAGTCAGATAGACAAGGAGGGTATCTACCTAAACAGAGCCAATATCTTAACGAACAAGCAGTAAACTGCGGACTATTTAATCTCTTAGAGACCCCATCTTAGCATAGGCCTTTTGGTTGGTCAATCCCTCGACTTCGCTCGGGACAAGTGCCCTGTTTTCTTGCTTTGTGGTTTTGGTTTTTGCTGATATAATGAGTTTATAGTCTATTTTATGGAATGGTTATCGCATATTTTACTGACTAATTTGGTCTTCAAGGAATTGCCCATGGAAAATAGGTGGTGGGCGATTTTTTTTGGAGTGGCGCCCGACATTTTCAGTTTTTTCGGCATTTACCGCTTGGAGTTTTTGAAGAAAATGTTATTTTTCAAAAAAATTCCCAGCGCCTTCATCCCCAAATGGGTGATACTTACTTATAATATTGCTCACAGTCTGCCGTTGTGGCTGGTGATTTTTTTAACCCTCTGGTTTACCGGTTATCACTTGCCGGCAATAGTGTTTTGCGGCTGGGCCTTTCATATCGTGCTGGATTTTTTCAGCCACAATCCGCAATCAGTGACTTACACTAAAGTTTTCTGGCCAATCTCCGATTGGCATTACCATTCTTTCTCCTGGTCTAATAAAAAGTTTTTAATAGTGGAATACGCTATCATCGCTTTGCTCTATTGGATTTTTTACTTTAATTAATTATGGTGTCATCACTAACGCAGGCCCAAGGAGGCGCGGAGGACCAGGGTTTGGATTTGACCTTGCGGCCGAAGCGCCTTGTTGATTATATCGGACAAAACCAAGTTAAAGCCAACTTGTCTATTTTGCTGGAAGCGGCGCGGGGCCGGGGCGAATCCATCGAACATTTATTGCTTTATGGGGCGCCCGGGCTCGGTAAAACCACCCTGGCGCACATCATCGGCAATGAACTGGGCGTTAATGTGCGCGTCACCTCCGGACCGGCCATTGAAAAGTCCGGCGACTTGGCGGCCATTCTCACCAATCTGCAGGCCGGCGACATTTTATTCATTGACGAAATCCATCGGCTCAATAAAACCATTGAGGAAATGCTGTATCCGGCCATGGAGGACTACGCTTTGGATATTATTATCGGCAAAGGGCCTTCGGCGCGCACTTTGCGGATTGACTTGCCCCGCTTTACCATTATCGGCGCCACCACACGCGTCAGCTTGATGTCGGCGCCCCTGCGCGACCGCTTCGGCATGGTCTATCACCTGGATTTTTATGAGCCCGAAGACTTGGAAAAAATAATCAAGCGCAATGCCGGTATTTTAAATATTATGATTGATGAAGCGAGCGCCGAAGAAATTTCCCGCCGCGCCCGCCGGACGCCTCGCATCGCCAACCGCCTCTTGAAGCGGGTGCGGGATTACTGCCAAGTGCGCACCAACGGCCAATTGGATTTAGGCGCTTGCCGCGAGGCTTTGGCCATGCTGGCCATTGACCAAGCGGGGCTGGACGACGTGGACCGCAAAATTTTAGACTTGATTATTGATAAATTCAATGGCGGGCCGGTTGGCTTGTCCACTATTGCCGCCGCCACCGGCGAAGACATGGCCACTATTGAAGAGGTTTACGAGCCTTATTTGATGCGCTTGGGGTTTTTGGACCGTTCGCCCCGTGGCCGTATCGCCACCCCGTCCGCTTACGAGCATTTAGGGAAAAAACCGTCCAGACTTTTGTAAATATTTATGAAGTTGTCGGATTTTGATTATCATTTGCCGCCGGAATTAATTGCCACCAAGCCGGCTAAGAAGCGCGACCAGTCGCGTCTTTTAGTTTTGGATAAGCAAACGGGCGCCATTGAGCATAAACATTTTTTTGACTTAGTTGATTATCTAAAGCCCGGCGATTTGTTAGTGGCTAATAATTCCAAGGTTATTCCCGCGCGTTTAATTGGTAAAAAAACGACAGGGGGAGTCATAGAAATTTTTTTAAGTAAACCCCTCTCCGGCTCCCCCCTTCGTAAGGGGAGAGAGATTAAAGGAACTTGGGAGTGCTTGATTAAAGGGCGAGTCAAAGCCGGCACGAAAATCATTTTATCTAAAAGAATGGAAGCGGAAATTGTGGAAGTAATAGGCGAGGGCCTTAGTTTGGTAAAATTTAACTTGACGGGGAAAGAATTTATGAAGGAAGTGGAAAAAATTGGCCATATTCCCTTGCCTCCATATATAGAGAAAAGACGCGGAGCCGAAAAAGAATTAAAAAGTGATAAAAAAAATTATCAAACGGTTTATGCCGAGGATTTAAAGCCGGGCTCGGTGGCGGCGCCAACCGCCGGTTTGCATTTCACTCCGGAGTTAATTAAAAAAATAAAAGCTCAAGGCGTGGGCGTGGAGTATTTAACCTTGCACGTGGGACTCGGCACTTTTTTACCGGTTAAAACAGAAATCATTGAGGAGCACAAAATTCACAGCGAATACGCGGAAGTCAGCGCCGACTTGATAAAAAAAATTATTGAGACGAAAAAGAAAGGCGGTAGAATTGTAGCCGTTGGGACTACTTCCGCCAGAACCTTAGAATTTGTTTTTAAAAATTTAGACATTAAAAATTTTTCTTCTTGGGTGGACATATTTATTTATCCTCCATACAAATTCAAAGTCGTGGACGCGCTGGTCACCAATTTTCATCTGCCCAAATCCACCCTTTTGATGTTAGTCAGCGCCTTGGCGGGCAAGAAAAACATAGATAAAGCTTACCAAGAGGCGATTAAGGCCAAATACCGCTTTTATAGCTACGGCGACGCCATGTTCATTACATAGCACGTATCACATAAGCCCCGGTTTTTACGTCATTCCTGCGGAAGCAGGAATCTTCGCGAAATTTACAAATCCCAATTTCCAATTTCCAATTTTGGTATCCGCCATAGGCGGATGATTTTTATTACATTTTTTGGCTAATTATAGGGATAATTTGGTTAAACCATTGACAAAATTTGTAAGATATGCTATACTTATATATTATGGTAAAATACCGTAATTAGTTAAATCAATGTTTTTTCACAATTTATAAGGTGTAATGATGAATAAGAAAACCATCGACGCAGAAACGGCCGACAAATTGGCTGGTTTGCAAATTGATTTTTTGCAAAAATACCGTAAGGACAAAATAACTCTTGAGGAATTTGAAAAATTTCTCAACCTATCGCAAACCGAGCGCCGAAAAGCACTTGGCTTAAACAAAGAAAATGTCTCCGGTAATTCAATCCTTCGTTTGCTATCAACCGAATCTAATCCCGTCATCAAAGCAACTGACGGTAAAAGATTCTTAGCTAAGGCCAAAAATACTTTTAAATCATTTGTTGATGCCGATTTCAAAAATTGGAAACTGGACCAGGCAAGTCACGCCACGGTTGACACCCCGACCAATGTCTATGAAATGATTACTGATGCCACCTTTGCGCAAATATTCGGTTCATTATCTAATGATTTGGACAAATTGTGTCTCACTCAAGACCAAATAGAGGAATTCTGTTTGGCCCACGCCGATCAATTACGAACCGATGGTTATGGCACATTTTTCTTATTTAAGGAAAATGGACATTTCTTCGTTGCT
>Ga0172379_10004321_pt1 | contig 21180 bp, 19 predicted proteins | sample GrowelOW334metaG_FD_119756 | JGI IMG/M metagenome (GOLD analysis project Ga0172379, IMG submission 119756) | Groundwater microbial communities from an aquifer near a municipal landfill in Southern Ontario, Canada - Groundwater well OW334 metaG | ecosystem: Environmental > Aquatic > Deep...
CATGCGCAAACTTTTGCTTCTAATTCGCGCTGTGGTTGTTAACAAAATTGAATATCAGGATAATTTTTCAAACAAAATAAGGATTTAGGGGCTTGACTTTCGACATACCATCTTGGAATGGACTGTCCAAAATGGTTCTGGTGTAGTGCCGTCCGTGTCGGACGTGGCTGTCCAAAATGGAGGAAAATTGAAAGACGTTGTGCTCAACGATACTCCAAAGTCTTGGAATAGACTGTCCAAAATGTTGTTTGAAAATCATATCAAAACCGGAAAGCGAGAAAAGCGAGAGAAGCGAGAAAAGTGGAAAACCGGAAAGTGTTATGCTCAACGATACTCCAAAGTATCGGAGTTGGAAAGCCCGCGAATGCGGGAAGGGCATGGCGTTGTAAGGGCATCCCTGGTGGATGCCTCCATACGGGCTATGCGGGAAGGGCATGGCGTTGTACATCCCTGGTGGATGCCTCCATACGGGCTATGCGGGAAGGGCATGGCGTTGTAAGGGCATCCCTGGTGGATGCCTCAAATGTTATGCTCAACGATACTCCAAAGTATCGGAATGGACTGTCCAAAATGGTTTTGTTGTAGTGCCGTCCGTGCCGGACGGGGCTGTCCAAAGGCTTGAAAAATCATCAAAAAAAGTGCTTTGAAAGTTAAAGAATAATTTGTATTGGCTGATTTAGAGTCATATATTTATATGAATATACTGATTGCAGCATGAATTTTCATGTACAATTTGTGCGACAGGAAAGCGGATTATCAGTAATATTCGAGCTGTTTCCGTAAACGTCCGGAAAGGTCAGGCGTGAGTGGAAAACAGACTTCCATGGTGTGATTAACAAATTCTAAAAAGTATTAAAAGGAACTGGAGGCTTCAATGGCAAAACATCTGAACGCGATACCCACAAACAATGCCGCGCTGATTCAGTGGGTTGAAGAATGGGCGTCGCTCTGCAAACCGGCGGGAATTCACTGGTGCGACGGTTCTGAAGAGGAATACAACTGTCTGGCTGAAAAACTGGTCAAGGCCGGCATTTTCACCAAACTTGAGACCCCGCCGAACAGCTATTATGCCCGTTCCGTTCCGGCGGACGTGGCCCGCGTGGAAGACCGGACTTATATCTGTTCCGAAACCAAGGAAGACGCCGGTCCGACCAACAACTGGATGGAACCCGCTGAAATGAAAGTCGCCATGCGCAAGCTTTATGACGGCTGCATGGAGGGACGCACCATGTATGTGATTCCGTTCAGCATGGGCCCGCTCGGTTCGAAAATCGCGCATATCGGCGTTGAACTTTCCGATTCCGAATATGTGGTGATCAACATGCGCATCATGACCCGCATGGGCAAAGCGGTGCTCGACACGCTCGGGAACGGCGAATGGGTGCGCTGCATGCACTCCGTCGGAGCCCCGCTCCAGCCCGGCCAGCAGGATACCGCCTGGCCGTGCAGCGAGACCAAGTACATCTCCCATTTCCCGAAGACCCGCGAAATCTGGTCGTTCGGCTCCGGTTACGGCGGCAACGCCCTGCTCGGCAAAAAGTGCTTTGCCCTCCGCATCGCGTCGTCCATGGCCCGCGAGGAAGGCTGGCTGGCCGAGCACATGCTCATCCTGGGCATCACTCCGCCGAACGGCAAAAAGCAGTATGTGGCGGCGGCATTTCCGTCCGCCTGCGGCAAAACCAACCTGGCCATGCTCATCCCCACGCTTCCCGGCTGGAAAGTCGAATGCGTCGGCGACGATATCGCCTGGATGAAATTCGGCGAAGACGGCCGCCTGTACGCCATCAATCCGGAAGCCGGTTTCTTCGGCGTCGCGCCGGGAACCTCGATGAAATCCAATCCGAACGCCATGCTGACCGTTGAACGCGGCAACAGCATTTTCACCAACGTCGCGCTCACCCCTGACAAAAAGACCGTCTGGTGGGAAGGCATGACTGACGAAAAGCCGGCCAGACTCATTGACTGGAAAAATAATGAATGGACTCCGGCCTCTGAAAATCCGGCAGCCCACCCGAATGCCCGTTTCACCAGCCCGGCGAAACAGTGTCCGGTGATTGACGCCGCCTGGGAAGATCCCCGCGGCGTTCCGATTTCCGCGATCCTGTTCGGCGGCCGCCGCGCTTCCGTGGTTCCGCTGGTGCATGAAGCGTTCGACTGGCGGCACGGCACGTTCATGGGCTCCATCATTGCTTCTGAAATGACCGCCGCCGCATTCGGCAACATCGGTTCGCTCCGCCGCGATCCGTTCGCCATGCTTCCGTTCTGCGGATACAACATGGCCGACTATTTCGCGCACTGGCTCAAGACCGGCGCCCGGGCGAAGGATGCGTCAAAGCTGCCTAAGATATTCTATGTCAACTGGTTCCGCAAATCAGCAGGCGGCAAGTGGCTGTGGCCCGGATTCGGCGAAAACAGCCGTGTCCTGAAATGGGTCATCCAGCGCGTCGCCGGCGAAATTGACGCCGTCAGGACCCCGATCGGCTACATGCCCGGCAAAGGCGATCTGGATGTCAGCAATCTGAACATTTCCGATGAAGACCTGAGTGAACTGCTCAAGGTCGACAGAGAGGAATGGCTCAAGGACATCCCCGGCATCCGCGAATACTATGCCAGATTCGCGGACAGAATGCCTCAGGGCCTGGTCGAGCAGCTTGACGCGCTCGAAGGCCGCTTAAAAGCATAACGGTGATGATTTTGCGGCGGGAAGGAAGTTTTGCTTCTTTCCCGCTTTATTTTCATGCAAGATTGTTAAAACGCGTTGACAAAACATGGTTTTATACTTATCATAATAGAATGTGTCTGCCAATATCCCGATTATGCGCAGCGTCTGAATAACTTGCAGTCTGTGCATAAAACAGTTTAAGATAGATGTTAATTAATGAGTGAAAACCGGATTACTATATGATTTCCCTGGCCCGTGCAAGTCTGATCTATGAATGGCGCAGATACCTGGCCGCCATTTTCGCGCTTGGCTTCTCCGCGCTGCTGATTTATATCCAGACCGGACTGATGCTCGGATTCTCCCTGTCCATGACTGCGATTCTGAATAATTCGCAGGCGGATCTGTGGGTATCCGCCTTCAATCTGACGTCTTTCGAGAACAGCGGCGGGGTGGAACTGAAAAATGAATACTACCTGCGCATGCACCCGGAAATAGAGTCCGTCAGTCCGTTTCTGCGCTACTGGTGCAATGGCAAGACCTATGACGGCGAACAGATATGGGCTCCGCTGTTCGGGGTGAATACCGACAAGCAGAAATGCCTGCTGATGCCGCCGGAGTTTCTGGAGGAGTTTGCGGACAAGCTGGATGAACCGATGACGGTGGTGATAGACCGGTCTTTCTCTAAGAATTTGAATCTGAATATCGGGGATTATACTGAGCTCAGCAATAAACGGGTCAAGATCGTCGGGATTACCGACGGCTACAAAAATGACCGCGGCGGTTTCGTTTTTGCTTCCGAATATACTTTCAAGCAGTTGGCGACCTGGACCTGGGTGCAGTTCCTGATGATCAGGATACGTGATCCGCAAATGGCGGATGCGGTGGCGGAAGAACTGAACAATTCCACCTGGAAGAACAGCAAGCTGAAAGCCTGGAGCAAAAACAATTTATTCTGGCAGTCACAGAAATGGCAGTTGCTGGAATCCCCCAACAGTCTGACTTTTATCTTTCTGTCCATCCTCGCGCTGTTCATCGGCGTTGCCATCACCAACCAGTCGCTGCGCTCGGCAATCCTGGCGTCGCTGAAGGAATATGCCGCATTAAGAGCGCTGGGCGTTTCCAAAGGCGCACTGTGCATGGTGGTGCTGGAACAGGCGTTCTGGGTCGGCATCGCCGGGCTGGTGCTGGCCTGGGTGCTGACCATTGTCTTTTCCTATATCGCTGTATATTACAAGCTGGCGTTCAATATTCCGCTATGGTTTGTTTTTGTCTCGACAATCGCGCTGATCATGGTCTCGCTGGTCTCCGGCCTGCTGTCGCTGATGGTGCTGTATAAAACCGAACCCGCGGAGCTGCTGAGATGAGCGAAACACCATACAACAAAAACGGCGAGATTCCATCCATCAGGATCATGGACATACAGCGTTCCTACGTCAGCGGCAAGATTGTCAATAATGTGCTGAAAGGCAATACCTTTGATCTGTATCCCGGCAAACTGACCCTGATTATGGGCCCCTCCGGTTCGGGGAAAAGTACCCTGCTGTCGGTAATCAGCGGCCTGCTGGAGCCGGACAGCGGCACCGTCCATATCAATGACACTGATATCTGGCAACTGGCGCCCCGCGCGATTGAAAAATTCCGCCTCGATCATTTCGGCTTTATCTTTCAGGGATTCAACCTGTTTGCTTCATTGACCGCGCTGGAACAGATTTTAATTGTGCTGAAATACGTCGGTAAAAAAGAAAAAGAAGCGGAGAATATCGCGGAGGACGTATTGAGGGAAGTCGGGCTGGGCAAAGTCATGCACCTGAAACCGATGCAGTTGTCCGGCGGCGAAAAACAGCGCGTCGCCATCGCCAGGGCGCTGGCGAAGAAACCGGAATTTCTGTTTGCCGACGAACCGACCAGCGCGCTGGACAAGGAAAACGGACAGATTGTCATCAGCCTGCTGCATAAGGCGGCCAGAGTCCATGGAACGACTATTTTCGCCGTGTCGCACGACCCGAGGCTGCTGCCTCATGCCGACAGGGTGATCAGAATTGAAGACGGAATAATAACCAGAGACGAACCCGGAGGTTTCAAAGAATGAGAAGATCAGCCAGAAAAAAAATGTGGACTTTCATAATTATTATATTAATAATTATGGGAATAGCCGGATATTTCACCTATAAATGGTATACTGCCAAGCCCGTCACCAAGACCAGCAAAATGCTAAGTGATGAAAGCCCGTATTCGGCGTTTGCACGCGGCAAGATTGACGTGGACGGCAGTATTGTCAAGCTATCCGCCAGCAAAGACGGCGTGCTCAAGGACCTGCTGGTGGATGAAGGCGAAAAAGTTAAAAAAGGGCAAATCCTGTGCAAGCTGGACGACCTCAGAGAGAAACTCCTCTGGGAATGCTGCAAAGCCGAAGCTGAACTGGCGGTCAAAAAAATCGAGCCGCTGAAAGTGTCGCTGGAAGCCGCTAAACGTGAACAGAAAAGATCGCAGAACCTGATCCGGCAGGAAGCCATATCCCGCGTGAAGTGGGATGAAACCAATGACCTGGTCGGACATCTTGAAGCGGAAATCAAAGTCGCCGAAGCTGAAGCGATGGTGGCCGCCGCCAGGCAAAAGCAGGCGGAATACGATATGGAAATGAAAAATATCCGGGCACCGGCAGATGGCAGAATCCTGCGCTGCGACGCCAGGCCGGGATACGGCATCAGCACGCTGAATGTTACCGTGCTTTTCCTGTTTGTGCCCGATGCCCCGTTTATCGTGCGTGCTGAAGTTGAGGAAAAGTTCATCAAACAAATCAAGCCGGGCGTAAAAGTTGATATCGTTCCCGACTCCGACGAAACCAAAACATATGCCGGCAAAGTCTTGAAAATGGGAACTTATCTAGGCCCGAAACGCCTGTCCTTCGACGAGCCGACGGAAAAAAGCGATGTCCGGACGGTTGAATGCATCATCACCGTTTACGAAAGAGAGCTGGTGCTTGGCCAGCGCGTTCTGGTTAAATTCAAAAAGCCGGAACCGCCGATTGCCGACCATAGATAAAGCACACTCCGTTCCCGGAGGAACGGAGCGGAACTTGTATCTTATTACTTGGTGCTGAACGAAATTCCAGCTTTCGTTTTGCCGACTTTCAGGGTGGAGCCGTCCGGCAATTCGCCGCCGATCATCATCCTGGAAACCGGTGTTTCCAGTTCCTTGACGATCGTGCGTTTCAGCGGACGGGCGCCGTAGTTCGGATCATAACCGATTTCAGCCAGATATTTCTTGGCTTCTTCCGATATTTCCATCCTGATGTCATGTTCTTTCAGCCGGCTGGCAAAACGCCTGATCTGGATATCCACGATCTCCAGAATATGCTTCTTGTCCAGCGCGTGGAAAATCAGCGTTTCGTCCACGCGGTTCAGGAACTCCGGACGGAAATGCAGCCGTAGCTGTTCCATGAGCTGCTCCTTGATCTCATCGGCATTGCCGTGATGCTGCAAGATCATATCGCTGCCGATATTGCTGGTCATGATGATGATCGTATTTTTGAAATTTACGGTCCGCCCGTGCGAGTCCGTGATAATCCCGTCTTCCAGAATCTGGAGCAGGATGTTGAAGACATCGCTGTGCGCTTTTTCGATCTCGTCAAACAGCACGACTGAATACGGCTTTCTGCGGACAGCCTCGGTCAACTGGCCGCCTTCCTCATAACCGACATATCCGGGAGGCGCGCCGACCATTCTGGCAACGCTGTGCTTTTCCATGTATTCGGACATATCGATCCGGACCATGGCGCGTTCATCGTCGAACAGGTTCTGGGCAAGCGCTCTGGCCAGCTCAGTTTTGCCGACCCCGGTCGGGCCCAGGAAAATGAATGACGCAATCGGGCGGTTCGGATCTTTCATGCCGGCACGGGCGCGCAGCACGGCGTCAGCCACTGCGATGACGGCTTCATCCTGGCCGACGACGCGTTCATGCAGATGGTCGCCCAGTTTGAGCAGTTTCTGTTTTTCGCTCTGAATCAGTCTGCTTACCGGGATATGGGTCCAGCGGCTGACGATTTCGGCAATGTCCTCTTCGTCAACTTCCTCTTTCAGTAAACGGTCACCGGTACCGGAGCGCAACTTCTGCTCGGTATCGCTGATCTGTTTTTCAATTCCCGGAATGGTGCCGTGGCGCAGTTCAGCGGCCTTTTCCAGATTGTATTCGCGCTCGGCCCGGTTCAGGCTCTGCTTCGACAGTTCCAGCGACTCCATCAGGGTGCGCAGTTCGGCAATGGATTTCTTCTCATTGTCCCACCTGGCGCGCAGTTCGGAACCGCGGCTCTTGAATTCGGCCAGTTCGGCTTCCAGCCCTTCCTTGCGCTTGAGCGCGGCCTGGTCTTTTTCTTTTTTCAAGCCGGCAATCTCAATCTCAAGCTGCATGGCCCGGCGTTCGATCTCGTCGATCTCCGCCGGACAACTGTCGATTTCGACGCGCAGGCTGGCGGCAGCCTCGTCAATCAGGTCAATTGCCTTGTCCGGCAGGAACCGGTCGGCAATATATTTATCGGAAAGCACTGCCGCCGCGATCAGGGCGCTGTCTTTCAACTTGATCCCGTGATGTATCTCATAACGCTCCTTGAGCCCGCGCAGAATCGAAATGGTGTCTTCAACCGACGGCTGGTCCACCAGCACCGACTGGAAACGGCGTTCCAGTGCGGCATCCTTTTCGATATATTTCCGGTATTCGTCAAGCGTCGTCGCACCGATGCAGTGCAGTTCGCCGCGCGCCAGCATCGGTTTTAACAGATTTCCGGCATCCATCGCGCCTTCGGCGGCACCGGCGCCGACCACGGTATGCAGTTCGTCAATGAACAGAATAACGCTGCCGTTGGCGGAAGTAACTTCTTTCAAAACCGCTTTCAGCCGTTCCTCAAACTCGCCGCGATACTTGGCCCCGGCAATCAGCGCCCCCATGTCCAGGGCGATAATCCGGCGGTCTTTCAAACCTTCCGGCACGTCGCCGCGGTAAATGCGGCGGGCAAGCCCTTCGACCACCGCCGTTTTGCCGACGCCCGGCTCGCCGATAAGCACCGGATTATTCTTGGTCCTGCGGGACAGAATTTGAATCACCCGGCGGATTTCTTCATCGCGGCCGATGACCGGATCAAGTTTATCCTGGGAAGCCAGCCGCGTCAAGTCGCGCCCGTATTTCTCCAGAGCCTCAAATGTCGCTTCCGGATCTTCGGAGGTCACCCGCTGATTGCCGCGCACCTGCTGCAGCGCCTTCAGCAGCTTCTCGTCCGTGATTTTGAATTCACTCAACAGTTTCTGGCATTTGCCGGAGACTTCCAGCAGCGCCATGAACAGATGTTCGACGCTGACGTATTCGTCTTTCATGCCTTCGGCTTTCTGTGCGGCGGCAATCATGATGCGGCTGAATTCCTGCGAATTATATACCTGTCCCGCACCCGGTCCGGAAACAGAAGGAATTGCCTCCAGTTCGCTTTCCGCCCGTACTTGAAGCGACGCCACATTTATCTCCATTTTTTTCAGCAGTGACGGCACCAGGCCGTTGTCCTGGGTGAGCAGCGCATACAGCAGATGCATCCCCTGAATTTCCTGATGTCCGTGTTCAACTGCCGTGTTCTGGGTAGCGATCAGCGCTTCCCTTGACCGGTTTGTGAGTTTTTCCATGTTCATAGTTTTTACCTTTCTTTTATATTAATATATGTAAATTATTCAGCATAAGTCCTGCCATAATAAATCATTTTCAATTCCGGTATAATAAAAACCCCTGTCCGCAGCCGGACAGGGGCGCGTTAAGGCCGCACTGGCCGAATTTAATTATTCTGTTGCAACTTTTATCTTATGCACTTTGGCGGATTCAGCCTTTGGCAATTCCAGTCTCAAGACGCCATCCTTGATCTTCGCGGAAATCTTTTCCAGCGCAATCTCATGGGAAATCTGGAAGGATCTTTTATAGCGTACATGCTTGCCGTGCTGCATCAGATCCGTATCCGCTTCGATCTTCAGTATCCGGTCTTCAACATTGACCGAAAGTTTGTCCGTGGTCGCGCCCGGCACATCCAGCAGCACCACGATTCCAGTATGATTTTCAACTACATCGGACGGCGGCGCGAATTCGATGTGTTCCATCCTTTTAACTTCCGCCTTTCTGACTTCCACTTTATTTTCTTTTTTGACTATATCAGACATTTTTCAATCCTCCATATTAAATCAATTTTCAGCAAACTCTCAGCCTATTTTAACGATGTGCGGTTTTTCCACTTCCTCTTTCGGCAGAGTGATTACCAGAACACCATTGATATATTTGGCGTTTACCTTCCCGCTTTTGACTTTCGACGGAAGCTTGATGCTTTCTTCAATCTTGCCGAATGAGCGTTCCCGATGCAGAAATTTTTCATCCTTCTTAAGCTCGGGGATATTTCTGCCGGCGCGGATCGTCAGAAAATCGCTGACCACTTCAATGTCCATGTCTTTGGATTCATAACCCGGCAGCGACATTTTCACGGTCAATTCCTTTTCGCCATCCTCGATGATCATCTGCGGATAACCGGCGCGGTAACGATTCAAATTTTCATTGAAATCGTCAAACAGCCCCAGCAATTCCTTCTGAAGCCCGTTGACCGTGCGCCATGGATTTAACAAACTCCAATTGTCATTTAACCTTGCTAACATTTTACACCTCCTGTTTTTCCGGTTTTCCGGTTTTATACTATCTGGTAAAGGTAATAGCAAAAGTCATGCCAAATTATCAAACAAGCTGGAACGCAAGTAAATCCTATACTGCTATAATTATAACCATACTTGCGATATTATTCAAGCGGAATCCTCATAGTTAACAGGTGAGACATAAAGACGCATTTATTTTCATAAATCACTGAGACATATTGTCTCTGTGTGTTTGCAATGATTCCCTCTGCGGGCTATATTTATTGATAACCGGCTAAACCCGCACGCAAGGTATTGATATGAATTTACGGAGTTGAAAGTTTAAGATGAAAGCTGGAGAATTCACCGAGTGCCCGCATTGCGGCCAAAGTACAGCGCTCAAGGAAAAAGTCCTGATGGACGGCTGGACCAAGGTCGGAAAAGTGCTTGCCTGCGCCATCTGCGGAGAGAAAATTGCCGACATTCCTGAACCGCAGACCGCCGTGGCCGAAAAAGGCAAAGCGCTGTCCGGATTCGCCGCGCTGCTGCACGCGGAAGCCGAAGAAAAACCGGAAATCAAAGTCAATGATGATGAAAAACAGTTCTGCCGCGACTGCGCGCACTTTATCGCGCACCCGTTTCTCAGCCGTTGCACCCTGCATAGAAAAGAAGTGAATCCAATGGACGACTGTCCGGATTTCAAGCCCAAACCACAAGAGGTATAAATTGATCAGCAGCCCGTTCCGCACCAAAGCCGAAAAAATGAACGCCTTTTCCCATGTTGATATCTATCCGGTGATTTCCTCCGAGTTCACCAACGGCCGCGATGTTTTAGATGTGCTGCGCCAAATCGCCGGGGGCGGAGCAAAAATCGTTCAGTTGCGGGAAAAGAATAAAACCAAAGCTGAAGTCTACCGGCTGGCGGTGGAATACCGCAGAATCACTGCTCAGTTCAATATGCTGCTGATCTTGAACGATCATCTTGATATCGCCCTGGCGGTTGACGCCGACGGCGTCCATCTGGGGCAGGATGATCTGCCGCTGGCTCCGGCAAAAAAACTCGGCTTTAATCTGATCATCGGCAACTCCACGCATAATCTTGAAGAAGCGCTTGCCGCGCAGGCCGCCGGTGCTGATTACATCAACATCGGCCCGATTTATCCGACCGGCACCAAGGCCGTCGCCTGCGGCGCAATCGGCCTGGAAACGCTGAAAACCGTATCCGCCAGGGTATGTATGCCGTTCACGGTGATGGGCGGCATTAAAGCCTGCCATATTCCTGAACTTCTCGCCTGCGGCGCCACTAAAATTGCCATGGTCACCGAGATCACCCAGGCCGGAGACATCCGCGCCAGAGTCACAGAACTCCGCAGTTTATTTACATTGTAAATTCAGGAGAACAATATGCAGTATCGAAAGTTTGGCAATACCGGAATTGAGCTTTCAACACTGGGATTCGGGGCAATGCGGCTGCCGATGAAACCGGATAACCAGGGGTTTTCTCACATTGCCATGGATGAATCGGTGGATGTGCTGTGCCATGGTTTCGAACAAGGCATCAATTATGTGGATACAGCCTACGGCTACTGCGGCGGCGAGAGTGAAATCGCCGTCGGGCGGGCGCTGAAGAACGGCTGGCGCGACAAGATATATCTTTCGACCAAAATACCGGTGTGGAAAGTCACGGAGCAGGGCGATTTCCGCCGCATACTGGAGGAACAGCTCGGAAAAATGCAGGTTGACCATATTGATTTCTACCACTTTCATTCGGTAAGCGCTGATAATTTTGAGAACAATGTGCTGAAATTCAACCTGATTGACGAAGCCATGAAGGCTAAAGAACAGGGGCTGATCCGGTTCCTGTCATTTTCTTTCCATGATAAACCGGAAAAGATGCTGCCGATTATCGACACCGGGGTTTTCTCCTCCGTACTCTGCCAGTACAATCTGCTTGACCGCGCCAATGAACCGTCAATCAAATATGCCGCGGAAAAAGGCTTGGGCGTCATCGCGATGGGACCGGTCGGCGGCGGCCGCCTGGCGTTTGCCGGCAGCATTTTCGAAGACGCGCTGGAAGGCCGCGTTTCCACACCGGAACTGGCGCTGCGTTTTGTGCTCAGCAATCCGGACATCAACTGCGCCTTGTCCGGCATGAGCACCAGGCAGATGGTGGACGGCAACGTAAAGATTGCCGGGCAGAACGCTGCATTAAGTCCGCAGGAAGTGTCGAGGATAAAGGAATTGCAGGAGAAATGCCGTTCGCTGGCCGATATTTACTGCACCGGCTGCGGCTACTGCATGCCATGTCCGTTTGAAGTAAACATCCCGGTCTGCCTGGAAGCGCTGATTTATCACAAAGTGTACCGGATGGAGCTCCCCGCCCGCGACAAATACGCCGCGATCGGCGGAGAATGGATCAAAGGCAAAACCGCATATGCATGTACAAACTGCGGCGCCTGCGAAGCAAAATGTCCTCAGAAAGTCAAGATCCGCGAACATCTGGCGGAAGCCGCCGCCGTCTTTGGAAAATAACAGCCCCATATAAACAAAAAATGCGGGAGGCAGTCCCGCATTTTTGTTCTCTGCTGATTTCCTGATTATTCTTTGGCCGGCTCGAATTCACCCATCTTGGCGTTGACGGTAACAGTGACCGGCTGGTCTTTCCTGACGTCAATCGTCTGGGTGCATTGTTGATTGTGCCAGGCTTTGACCATGGCTTTGCCGGAGAACGCTTTGATTTCGGTGACGATATAGAGCTCCCTGTCGCAGTTCCAGCCGACGGGTTTGCCGTCCTTCGCGTCTTCAAAATCGCCGTTCTGCAGCAGGCCGCCTTCAACGGTGATCATATCATAGTATACCCAGCGGACATCAATATTCTTTTTGTCCTTGTCTTTGGTCCAGTTGCCCTTGAGGCAGATAGTAACTTTGCCGTCATTCTCCGGCATAAACGTGAAAGAGGCTTTGATCCACTGGTCGGCTGGCAGCAGCGCAGTCTCTCCGATCAGGCTGAATTTACGATCATCTTCTTTGCCCCAGGTAATGTTCTGCAGAGAGCCGCCTTTCGGTCCGGAAACGGCCTTAAGTACGACATCTTTGCCGGAGATATCGACCCTTGCGCGAGTCTGCGGCGTCGCTTCCGCCGCCTGCATGGAGGCCCCGAAAACTAACAGCATGGCGAGAGTGAACAACTTTTTCATAGTACCTTTCTCCTTCGGCTGGTTAATATTATTGCGGACGATGACAGCTAAGATATACTGCAAATAATTTCTTTCAAGTGAATCCGATGGCTCTCAAAAAAATATTTAAAATAATTATATTATTCGTTGAATTTGTAAATAATCAGAATAATTTATCTATAAACAAAGGAAAAATAGAATAATGAATGATATAGATGTAAAAATACTGAATATAATTCGTGAAAATGCTAAAATATCCAATGCCGACCTGGCCAGAATGGTGAACATGGCGCCGTCGGCAGTGCTGGAACGCGTCAGAAAACTGGAAAACAACGGCTATATCAGCGGTTATGAAACCCGCCTGGACTATAAGAAATTCGGGCTCAAACTCACCGCGTTTATTGAACTTCTCACCTCTGAAAGCATCGGGGCCACCGAAATCGGCTACAAACTGGCGAAACTTCCTTTTATCCAGGAAATATACAGCGTGAGCGGAGATTATTGTTACCTGATCAAGGTGAGGGTGGCGGACAGTGACGCGCTTGCTGAACTTCTGAGTGAAATGGGGAAGATCAAGGGCATAAAAAGTTCGAAGACGACGCTGGTGCTTAAAGCCGTCAAAGAGTCTTCATCAATTGAACTGAAAGATTTTTGACTGTCAGTTCCCGGCATAGGTTGGAATCATGGAATACCCGGCAATCGAAATAAATCAGGATGCTATCCGCAGAAACGCTTGCGCATTGACTGCGCTATGCGCCAGGCGCGGGATTGCTGTTGCCGGAGTAGTCAAATGTACCTGCGGTTCACCGTCCGTTGCTTCGGCCATGCTGGCCGGCGGAGTGATGCAGATCGCGGATTCCAGAATAGAAAATCTGGCGCGCCTGCGCAATAACGGGATTAATTCCGGACTGATGCTCCTGCGCTCTCCGATGAAAAGTCAAATCGCTCATACGGTTAAAATCGCCGATATCAGCCTGAATTCGGAACTGGAAATAATTGAAATGCTGTCCGCCGAAGCGGCCGGGCGGCGCAAGAAGCACGATATTATTCTGATGATCGACCTCGGCGACCGCCGCGAAGGCGTGATGCCGGGAGACGTTATTTCCGCGGCCGGGGAAATCATGCGGATGCCCGGTGTCCGTCTGGCCGGCATCGGCACCAACCTGACTTGTTTCGGCGGAATACTTCCTTCGCCTGAAAATATGCAACTGCTGGCGGAGCTTGCCGTGGAGATCGAAACCGTATATAAAATAAAACTGCACTGGGTTTCCGGCGGCAACAGCAGTTCGCTGAAAATGATTATTGACGGTGTCATGCCCGCGAAAATAAACCATGTCCGGCTGGGGGAAAGCATTCTGCTCGGAAGAGAAACTGCCTATGGCGGATTACTGCCCGGAACGGAGCAGGATGCTTTTTGTCTGAAAGCTGAAGTCATCGAGTCCGCCGTCAAACCGTCGAATCCGGAGGGAATAACCGGGCTCGACGCTTTCGGCGGCGTTCCGGCGTCTCCCGGCGAAAACCGCATCCGGCGGCGCGTGCTGCTGGGGATTGGACGGGAAGATACGGTTCCGGAAGGACTGCTGCCCTGCGAACCGGGGATCAAAGTGCTCGGCGGCAGCAGCGATCATCTGATTGTCGATGTCGAGGACGCGGACAGATCATACGATGCCGGCGATATCATCGCTTTCAACCTGACTTATCCCGCATTGCTCGGCTGCATGACTTCAAGTTATGTGAGCAAGCATTACCCCGGCATTTGTCCCGAACCGCCAATCCGCGGAATCCGCATTGCGGGCCTGCCGGTGGGCGTTGGCGCCAACCGCGCCGGATCGGAGCTTGCCCCGCGGGCGGTATGCGCTAAAAAGCTGAAAGAAAAACTTGCCGGCTCCGGACATGACGTGGAAGATTGCGGGAACATCGTCCAGCCGGCACTGTATGACGCAGCCATGACTCCGGAACAAAGAGCCGCGCTGCTGATTGACGTCAACGACCGCCTGGCGCAGTTCACCGTAAAAGCGCTGGACGACAACCGGTTTCCGCTGGCGGTGGGCGGCGATCATTCAATCACTGCCGGAATCCTCGGCGGACTGCGGCGGCGAAGAAAAAATTCCGGCATGATAATGTTCTCGGCGTTCGGCGGATTCAACGACGAAAAAACCACCATTACCGGTAATTTGCAGGGCATGGTGCTTGCCGCCTGCTGCGACCGCTGCGGGTTGCGGATGGTTTCAATCCCCCCGGCCATGCCGGTTGAAAATATCGTCCTGATCGGGCTGCGCAATCTGGACTCCGCCGAACGCAAACTGCTGCTGCAATCCGGAATCAGAATCTTCACCATGGAGGATATTGATGTTCTCGGCATGCATGAAGTGATAATTCAGGCCTGCCGCGGACTCAGTCATTGCGCGGACGGGATTCATGTCAGCATCGGGATGAATTTCGCCGACCCGGCGGAGGCGCCCGGCGTATTGCTTGTGTCAAGGGGAGGGGTCAATTACCGGGAGGCGCATCTTGCCATGGAGACGCTGGCTGGAACCGGCATGGTCTGTTCCGCTGATCTTACGGAACTGGCGCCGGTCGATGCGGCGGATGACCCGACTGCCGGATTCGCGGTGGAACTGCTGTGCTCGCTGCTGGGACAAAAAATAATTTAGGAAATCTTCAGGCGGAAAATCGTTTTGGCTGATCATTTCCTCCAAATAACTGGATGGCTGCATTTATGAAAGAAAATAAACGGTTTACCGGGGTGCTGCTTGGTCTGGCGGCAACTTCATTCTGGGCTAGTTTCTATATTGTCGGACGTTTCCTCTTCGGCGAAGATGAAGCGAAAATAGATCCGGTCTTTCTTACCTTTGTCCGTTATCTGGTTGCCTCGATGCTGCTGACGGGGATCATGCTTTATCAGAAGAAAATGGCGGTCGTAAAGGAATGCCTGAAAAAAGATCTGGTCATTTTCATTTTCCTCGGCTTGACCGGGATTGTCGGAGAAGGCACACTGGTCTTCTATTCTTTGAAATACACTACCGCCGCCAGAAGCTGCCTGCTGGCCAACGCCTCGCCTGTCTTTACCGTGCTGATGGCCTATTTTGCGCTGAATGAAGGGATGTCCAAATCCAAAACCGCCGGCATGCTGCTCGGCTTCGCCGGCATCAGCGCCGCAATCCTGTGCCGCGGCGGGAGCGATGCCTATATGTCCGCTTCCGCGGTCATCGGCGATTTAATGGCGCTGGCGTCGGGAGTCTGCTGGGCCGCCTATACGGTCTGGGGAATGCGAGTATCCAACCAGTACGGCGGCATGGTCAGCGGTACCGTTTCGATACTGCTTGGCACGGTTTTGATGCTGCCGGTGGTTATGCTCAGCGGAAGTAATCTGTCGCTGGATCTGCCGCTGCGGGTATGGCTGGGGGTAATCTATCTGGGTGTGTTTGCCAACGGCATTGCCTACATGTGCTGGTTCGCCGCGCTGAAACACTTGAAAGCCGGTGAACTCGGCGCGTTCGGCTATGTCAGCGCGGCGATGACCATGGGCTGTCGCTTATCCTCCTTCAGGAAAAAATCAGCCTCTTATTCCTGGCCGCGCTGGCGCTGGTATTTTACGGCGTCTGTTTAATGATGAAAACGCCTGCGGGAAAAGCCGGTGAGTCCAAATGATCATCAGACTTTTTTCATCGCCGGCGATTAGGGGACGGCGTGTTAAAAGAGCTGATTATTTCGACTGCAATTGATGGCGGAAAGCGGAAGGGGACATCCCGATTTCATGCTTGAAGCGCCGGGAGAAATGGAACTGGTCGTGAAAACCGAAATGTTCCGCTATCCGGGACAGGGAATCATTGGATTCAAGCAGTCGGGAGGACGCTTTTCTCATGATCTCTCCAGACCGGAATTTCCCCGGCGTTTTACCTGTTACCAGAAGAAACCGCTGGCGGAAAAGCGAATATGACATGTTGAGACATTTTGCAACTTCAGCCAGCGCCGGACTGGTCAGGGTTCCTTCGCTTAAAAGACGGCATGCGGTCTTCCGCCATGCGATTAATTCAGTGTTCTCTTTGTTGTTTTCCTGGATTTGCATTGCTTCGGCCAGTATCTGCTGCAGGCGGCAGAGACGGACAAAGGAAGTTTCCGCGGGGGCGGCGGCCGGCGGCTGAACCACTTCAATGAATCGCTCGATCCAGTACTTGACCGGTTCGATAAACAGGACCCGGCTTTTACTGCCGGGAAAGCCTTGTGCCTGCCAGGTGTCGAAGACCGGCCCGCCGAACCACATGAAAAATTCACTCCAGCGGCTGCCGGGCCGGGGTCCGTAGCTCTGGTTGACATTGGGCCGGGTCCAGACCAGCATCCCTTTGCGCAGGATTGTCCTGACGCCGGTGTCATCAAAGTAGTCTGCCTCGCCTTCCAGCGTGTAGACCAGCAGATAATGAGGCGTGGGGCGCAGATAGTCCGGCGGCGGGGCATGGCCATAGGTCGCCTGGCTGTTCCATTTGGTTCCGGCAAATATTATTTGCCCCAGCGGACAGTCTACCGGCTGCGGCGCATGGATGGTGAAAGACCCGCGCGTGCTGAAATATAAGTTCCTGTCTATGTTCATGTCAAAATATACATGAATATTGTCATTATAGCAATTTCCGGTTGTAATAATGATGCTAGATTTAGACCGGTTAAAACATGATAACGGCGGTTTTATTGTTGTCAAAACAGCGGAAGGGAAATATTTATGGACATGCAGAATTTTGAATTGAAGAACAGCCGGATACACGATTCTTTTTTGAAGCTTAAAAAAGAAAATATCGGGCGGATGGAAAGAAAATTAAACCTTTCCTGGAGCAACTGGGGGTTTGGAATGGAAAAACTCTCCGATACCGCCAAAAGGCTGGCAAAGGCTGAAATCGGCTACATTGAACTTCATGGCAATCACTATGGCAGGGATTTGGGTTACAAGGCGGACGAGGTCCTGAAAATACTTGGCGGCTGCGGAATAAAAGTCGCCGGAATTTGCGGGATGTTTTCGGCGGATAATGACCTTTCAAGCAATCGCGGCATTCACCGGCAGACTGCGGTTGATTATCTGCGCCGGGAGCTGGAATTTGCATCGGCAGTGAATGCGTCGTACATCCTTGTCGTGCCCGGAGCCGTGGGGCGGGCAGTTGCATACGATGATATGGAATTTAAGCGCAGTGTCGAGACGGTCCGTTTAGTCGCGGACGAATTTTCCCGCAGAAAGATCAAAGCGGCGGTTGAACCGATCCGCTCGGCGGAGGTGAGCATCGTCCATACAATCGCCGATGCAATCAGGTACATTGAAGCAGTTGACCATCCGGGTATTCAGCATATCAACGGCGATGTATATCACATGCAGTCCGAGGAGTCTCATATTGCCGAAGCGATAATTGAGGCGGACAGGCGACTGGTCAATCTGCACATGGCAGACAGCAACCGGGGGGCGCTGGGCGGCGGAAGCATGGATCTGGATGCAATTATAAAGGCGCTTTATATCACCGGCTTTAATAATGGTGAATGTTTCGTGACGCCCGAACCATTGGGCCCCGGCGGTGATCCTTACCCGGCGATGCATGGAAATCCCGATCAGAAGAAACTGGACGAGCTGGTCATGAAAACCGCCGCCTGCTTCAGGCAGAGAGAGGAGCATGTCAGAGCGCTGGCATGATCAAGTCTGAATGAAATATGATGAGCTTAAAAAAGAATGTTTTAAGGCAAATCTGGAATTGCCCCGGCAGGGTCTGGTCATTTATACTTTCGGCAATGTCAGTTGCATTGATAGAATCAGCGGAGTGTATGCCATAAAACCGTCCGGGGTGGAATATGGCAAAATGCGCTGGCGGGACATGGTCGTAATTGACATGGACGGGAAGATTGTCGACGGCGGTTTAAAACCGTCTTCCGATTCCAGAACCCATCTGGTTCTTTATCAGAATTTTCCTGCCGCTGGAAGCATTGTCCACACTCATTCGACCTATGCCGCGGCATGGGCGCAGAGCTTGAGAGATGTTCCATTGTACGGAACCACTCATGCTGACCATCTCCCGGCGGATATTCCATGTACTGAACTCATGCCGGATGAAAGAATAGTGAATGACTATGAAGCGGAAACAGGCATGCAAATTGTGGACTGCTTTAAAAAGCGGGGGCTGCGGCCGGAGGAAATACAAATGACGCTTGTCGCCGGACACGGACCTTTTACATGGGCCGGAAACGCGGCGCAGGCAGTGTATAATGCCAGAATTCTGGAAGAACTTTGCAGGATGGCCTTTCTGACTGAACAGATAAATCCGGAAGCCACGCGCCTGAAAAAATCGCTGGTTGAAAAACATTATAACCGCAAGCACGGAGTAAACGCGTATTACGGGCAAAAATAAATCTGCATGTCCATTCACCCTGAAAAAAGGCGCGGAATAGCTGCCGCCGGATAAATTTTAACTGGGAAAAATCTGTTTTACAGCTATTTTAATTTAAAGTATATGGTTCTTATACATAAAAAGATATTGTATGAAGAAAATCGATTTACGCAAGGAAGCGGTGGATGCTGCCGTGAAAAGGCTGCGGAAAAAGGCATATCTGAAAACAGGTATTGCCTTGATTTTTACTGTTGCAATTTGCGGCTGGGTGGCATATGGACTGCTGAATCCGAGAATGACGGAGCGGTATAACGATTTTGCGGTAGATTCTGCGGTGGACTGGCTGGAGAATGCCGATCATGGAAAATTTGATGCCTGCAATAAAAATATTACGGACCCCGGCGGCTGGTTTAACTTGTATAAGCGCGACCGTAATAGTCTGGGCAAAGTTAGATCACGCAGCCTCAGCTCCCGCGAAGAATTGCCCGCCGGCGGCAGCGGACTGAAGCGCTATGAATTGAAATTCGGCTCCAGTTTCAGCGAGTCGCCAAAAGATGTTTTGGAAAAGGTGATTGTCGAATCTGACAACCAATCCCGCTTCTCGGTTGTTAATGCCGGTTACTGGCTGTATTCTTTCCGTCCGTCCAAGTCCGAAAAACGGGTTTTAAACGATGACGAAAAACAGCGGATCAGAGCCGTGGCGGAAAATGTGTTGAAGAAAGTTGCCGCCAGAGAGACAACATTTTTCAAGCAGGCCTATGCCGGGTGGACAGAGCAGCCCGATTATTTTCACTGGAAAAGCTGGATCGCCGCCGAAGCGGCATCCGGCAAAACAATTGCCGGCCTTTATGACGCCATGTCCAAAGGCAAGCTGTCGCCGTGGAAGTTCAGCGGCATATCCGCATTTATTCCGATCGGGCGTTCCGGTTTTGAATGCAGCAGTGTTTACTACAGCTTTTCAGTAAGCGCGGAAGGGAAAATCAGAAATTTTATGATACAGGTCGCCGTGGACCGTGATCTTTATCTGGATAAAGCCGCGGAATGGCAATTTTTCAGCCTGTGGTTCTGGGAAAAGAAAGAAACCAAAAAATAGCAGGAGAGCAAAATGTCTGCAAAGAGTAAAAAATCATCCGCCTTTACACTTATCGAACTCCTGGTGGTGATTTCAATCATCGCCATTCTGGCCGGAATGCTGCTCCCCGCATTGCAGTCGGCCAGGGAGAAAGCCAGGACCTCCAGTTGCGCCAACAATCTGGCGTCAATGCACAAAGCCTTTGCGCTTTATCTGACCGACTGGCAGGACCGGATTTTCTGGGGTGTCGACCCCGGCAACCCCGCTTACTACATGGACATGTATGTTTACGGAGGGCGCAACAGCGGAAACGCCTATACCGGCCCGCAGGGCGACCTGTTTGAACATTATGTGCCGCGTCCTTTGAATCGCTATGTCGACAATAAACTGGCCATATTCCGCTGCCCGAAAGATATCGCGCCGTCCTCAACGTGGCAGAATAACACCAAATTCGAGCAGGTGGGTAATTCTTATCCGTTTAACTGGTATCTGCGCAACACCAAAATTACTGCCGTTCCCGGCCTTTCGTCGCTGATCCTGTTTACCGAGGCTCCGGCGGTCGAAGGAAATTTATCGAGATATTCCTGGCATGGCGACAAAGTCAATGCCTGTTTTCTCGACGGCCATTTGAAGTTCTTCTGGGTTCCCCCGCAAGACAGCTCCGAACTGGTCTGGTGGCACGGACGCTCTCCCGCGCCAACCTCGGTGAACTGAACCGGCGCAATGGAGGCCTGACCTGAATGGTGTTAAGGAACTGGAACATCGAAGTCAAACTTTAGCTTTGGTGCTTTCGTGCAATGATTCATTGCGTTTACGCTTATTTTTGATCGCAATGGATTCGCTTTTACATGCTTTATGTTCCGCGAAATGCAAGCAAAAAACTTGTCCCGGCGGCGGATCTTGATTATGTAATAGAAGAGTATAAAGCCGGTCAGACGACCGGCTTTCGTATTTTTGCTCCGCAATCAGAAAATACAAAATCCTGTTTTATCGCATTATTTGAGCTTATTGTCACCGTTCCGGTTGACAATTTTACTATATATAGATAATTGATTGTTAATATTTTTAATGTTACCATTTTGTTTTTTTGTGGATAAAGAAGGATTCGGATTTATGACAGGCTTTAAATTTACGGACGACCAGCGGTCGGCGCTGAAGCTGATCGGGGGAATGGTCAGGAATCTGCTCTTGTTCGGGGGCTCGCGCTCGGGCAAAACGTTTATTCTGCTGTTCTCGATTGTGGTGCGGGCGCTGAAGGCGCCGGGGAGCCGCCATGCGG
>Ga0172379_10004322_pt1 | contig 21177 bp, 18 predicted proteins | sample GrowelOW334metaG_FD_119756 | JGI IMG/M metagenome (GOLD analysis project Ga0172379, IMG submission 119756) | Groundwater microbial communities from an aquifer near a municipal landfill in Southern Ontario, Canada - Groundwater well OW334 metaG | ecosystem: Environmental > Aquatic > Deep...
GCCGACATCGAGGTGCCGAACCTGGTCGTCGATGTGAACTCTTGGACCAGACTAGCCTGTTATCCCCGGAGTAGCTTTTATCCGTTGAGCTTCCGCCGTCCTATATCGTACGGTCGGATCACTAAGTTCTACTTTCGTAACTGCGCGACATGTATGTCTTGCAGTAAAGCTGGCTTTTGCCTTTACGCTATCGGTTCGATTTCCATCCGAACCTAGCCAACCTTTGTAAACGCCTCCGTTACCTTTTAGGAGGCGACCGCCCCAGTCAAACTACCCATCAGATACTGTCTCCTCCCCCGATTCAGGGGGATAGATTAGAATTATCAGAACACAAGGGTGGTATCTCACTGGCGCCCGAAGGCTCCCACCTATGCTGAACAGGTGAAATAATAATTCAATATCAAATTGTAGTAAAGCTTCACGGGGTCTTTTCGTCCAACTGTGGGTACCCAGCATCTTTACTGGACTTGCAATTTCGCCGAGTTCCTCGTTGAGACAGTTCTCAAGTCGTTATGCCATTCGTGCAGGTCGTAACTTACACGACAAGGAATTTCGCTACCTTAGGACGGTTATAGTTACCGCCGGCGTTCATCAGCGCTTCAGTTTAAGGCTGCCTCCCCCACCTATCCAATAAATGAATTTAAAATTTAGAATATACCAATTCCGCACCTTGCGGTTTTTCTAAATTTCAATCACTTCCGAGATAGGTGGGGGAATGACCTCACCCCTTAACGTTCTGACACTGGCCAGGCATCAGCCCCTATACCTCAGCTTACGCTTTTGCAGGGACCTAAGTTTTTGATAAACAGTCGCTTGAGATCTTTAGCTGCGGCCCCCCCACTTGGACCAATAAACAAGTGAGAAAGTATTTCTACTTCACCCCACTGATCACGAGACCAAGTGGGGGGGCAGTCCTTATTGCTAACTTACGGACGCTATTTTGCCGAGTTCCTAAACGAGGATTCTCTCGTACACCTTAGCACACTTATGCCCACCTACCTGTGTCGGTTTACGGTACGGTTATCTAATAAACGTGCCGATAACGTTTTCTTGGCACCCCTTCAACTTGAGTCGACTCTGCCGAGGCTTTGTCTTCTCCCAATCCCCCAGAGGAGAACCGGAAACGTCCATACCATAGAACGCTCAAACATCCAAGATGCGTCAGTTATCGGATTTCTACTAGATAGTGCAGGAATATTGACCTGCTCTTCCATCGACTACGCCTTTCGGCCTCGCCTTAGGACCGACTAACCCTGGGTCGATTCGCGTTGCCCAGGAACCCTTGGGTTTACGGTGGGCGGGATTCTCACCCGCCTTTTTGCTACTCATGCCAACATTCTCTCTTCCTTAAACTCCAGCCGCTCTCACGAACGACCTTCATCACTTAAGGAATGCTCCTCTACCCATTACCGACTTAACGTCGGAAATGCCACAGCTTCGGTACGATATTTAGCCCCGGTATATTTTCGGCGCAACTCAACTTGACCAGTGAGCTGTTACGCTTTCTTTAAAGGATGGCTGCTTCTAAGCCAACCTCCTAGTTGTTTGAGTCAAATCACCACCTTTTACACTTAATATCGATTTGGGGACCTTAGCTTGTGATCTGGGCTGTTTCCCTTTTGACTAATGCAGCTTAGCCCGCATAGTCTGACTCCTGAACATTCCGCTGTGGTATTCGGAGTTTGGTTGAGGACAGTAGGCTTTCGCCATCTGCCCCCATTCAGTGCTCTACCCCCACAGTTACTGTTCAAGGCTAGCTCTAAAGCTATTTCGAGGAGAACCAGCTATTACCAAGTTCGATTGGAATTTCACCCCTAGCCACAACTCATCCCCGAGTTTTGCACGGCTCGTGGGTTCGGGCCTCCCGTACTTGTTACGGTACGTTCACCCTGGTCATGGCTAGATCACCTGGTTTCGGGTCTTGTAAATGCTACCCGTTCACAAATTGATTAGACCAGAATAAATCTGAACTAATCAATAAGTGAACAACGGGGGTTAGCCCTTGCTTTCACTGCGCTTTCGCCCTGTTCGGGCTTAAGCTAAGCAACATCTACAAACTCGTTGGCTCATTCTTCAATAGGCACGCCGTCATGCAGCACCTATTTTACTCATCGATCGTATTTATAATTAAATTTTTCTACTAAACAAAGTAGATTATTTAACTTCAACAGTGATCAGTAAAATAGGTGCTGCACTCCGACTCCTTGTAAGCAAATGGTTTCAGATACTATTTCATCGCCCTCACCGGGCTGCTTTTCACCTTTCCCTCACGGTACTTGTTCACTATCGATCATCAAAAGTATTTAGCTTTGGCGCATAGTCGCGCCGGGTTCCCACAGGGTTTCACGAGACCCGTGGTACTCAAGATAAATACTGCAGAGATATAATTCCTTTCGCGTACAGGGCTATCACCTTCTTTGGCGCCGCTTTCCAGCGGCTTTCACTAGGAATCATATTTTTTGACTCCGCTCAAACCTGCAAGGGTTTGGAAGCGTATTTATCTTACAACGTTATGTAGGCATTACGGACTTGCATCCTTGGGTCTTTTAGTTAAATTTTTCACCGCGCTGCGGCAAAAAATTTAACTAAAGAGATAGTCTACAGAATTTGAGCTCTTTCCCTTTCGCTCGCCACTACTTAGGAAATGAGCAACTAATAGCCAATGATCATAACTTACTGATCCCGAATCAAGTTCGGGACAAGCATTGGTTTTAAGCATTAGTTATTAGATGCAGATTTTTTTCTTTTCCTCTAGCTACTGAGATGTTTCACTTCACTAGGTCGTCTTCATTATCCTATGAATTCAGATAATGATGTTTTGGTCTTCCACCAAAACGGGTTTCCCCATTCGGATATCCCCGGATTAAAGGTTGCTTGCCACCTCCCCGAGGCTTTTCGCAGGCTGCTACGTCCTTCGTCGTCTTTTGATGTCTAGGCATCCACCATTTGCTCTTAAATTCTATTTAACCACAAGAATTGGGATGCGAATGCTTTCACTCGCAAAATTTCTTGTTTTGATCTAAGGTGTACTAATTTCTAATTTAAAGATGCTTAGTACTTTATTAATTTTCAAAGTCCTTTGCTATATCTTCCAGACTCTGATGCCAATCTACGAATTAATGCGAATCGGCTAATTATTTTTATTCGTATACATTCGTAGATTAGTATCGCGATGAACTAAAAAAGCCGCTTTTCCCAAGCGGCCGGCAATACATCCTAATCAGACGCTCATGCGCTTGGGGATTTAAGAGTCAGATTACGTTTACTCATAGATCTTTACTCTCTTAAGGATGTCATTGCTAGCTAATACTAGATAACTTCATCAGTATAGACGATTTATAAAATTATGTCAATACCTCGGGGTTTTATTTCTTTTCGCCTGAATTTAGCGATTTTTTGGCTAAATCAATAACTCGCGTCAGCCGGGTAGTAATAATAACGACAATGATGGTGATAAACAGTGCATAAATAAACAAAGCAATTACATTACCGGCCGGTTCCGGAAAAAATTCGGCGAAAAGCGCTTTAATCGCTTCATTCCAGGCCAGGCCGCCACTAAGCCAAAGCCGCTGGTAACCAAAGCAATCATTTGTTCTAAAACCTCAATTCTTAATAATTTTTTTTCCTTGGGGGTTTGGATTTTGGTAGGCATAATTTTGTTTTAGTGATTACGTAGATATAATAACACATTTTGGTTTGTTATTACTACATAAAAAGCAATTGACAAAGGATGATTATCGAGAGTAAGATTAGATTGAGATAATTTAACCAATAAATTTAATTTATGTCAACTGAAACGAGAGGCGTTGACCCAAATGAAATGATGGGCGTTAATTCAAGTGAAAACGAATTTTTAATTAAAGCCTTGCAAGCTTTTGATTCTGCACTTGGCAGATTAAATAATGCGGGACAAGACAAATCTACCGATGAATATCATGAAGCAAAACGGAACATGGAATTGGCTTTTGATAATTTTTGTGCCGCTATTGGCGAAGAACCGCTTTACGGGCTAGGTTTTGTTCAAATATATGACAGATTAGACGAGTTATCCGAAGACCAAAAATCAATGTTTCCAAACATTCTAGCTAGAGAAAAAAAATCTAGAGAAAAAGAATAAGGAAGATATAAACAAACTCTAAAAAAATTATTGGAACAGCCACGCAAAGCGAGGCTGTTTTTTATTTTTCTCTCAAATAAATGAAGTTTGCATCAGCCCATAGGTCAAAAGACTGGCCAGGCCGGCTGGTAAACAAATTAACGAAATTAAATTCATAAAATCGCCAAATTCCCAAATTCTGAAGGCGCGATTCGCGAATCGCGCCTTCAGAATTTGTCGCTTGCAAAACCGCCAATTCATTTTTACCATCCAAATCCAAATCAACCAAAGCCATTTCTTTAATTGGATAATCCAATGCCGAAGAGCCCCAAACCATTTTCAAGGTATTGTCTTTAAACTGATACAAAAACAAGTGGTTGGAAATTTCCTTGTCATTTTCTTTTTCCCAAGCCGGCAAATCCGAGCCGTAGCTCCCCTGTTTCCAAAGGGAGAAGCCGACTTCTTTAATCCCGTCATTATTAAAATCGCCGATTAAGACATTTTCCACTCGCCAGGCCGGGTCAGTTTGCCACAAAGCCAGATTATCTTTGATTAGATAGCCGATACCATTAACTACCACCGCTTCTTCCGGCTTGCCATCGCCATCCAAATCAGCGGCTTGGTAAGCTTGATTTTGCAACGGCAGCAATTGGTTAAGCTGCCAGGATTTAGTCTCGGAATAATTTTTGCCATCCCAAAAAAACCTGGGCTGAGTTGATAAATCAACCGCCAAGCGCTTGGTAATTTGACCGGCGAGTAATTCCGAAGTAATTTCCGGCTGAAAATTTTTATTAATTTTGACTGGAATGAATTCAAGATTTTTTATGGCTTTGGGTAAAAAGGTAATTTTAGCCATCATCCCCATTTGAGTTTCGCCCGACCAAAGCTGGTCAAAAACAAAATTGCCTAGGCTGTAAATAATATAACCGTTTTGATATTTTTCAAAAGTCTGAACCACGTGCGGGTGATGGCCGATGATTAAACTGGCGCCGGCATCAATAGCCGCATGAGCAAAATCAATTTGTTCCTGGTTCGGCTTGGCGGCATATTCGGTGCCAGCATGCATGGAAACAATAACAAAATCAACCCGATTTTTTAAGTTGGCAATATCAATTTTAAGCTGCGCCAAATCCATCGAATTAATACCGGCGGCATTTTCCGTTGCCTGATAACTGGCTGGTAAACCCGGATAAACATAAGCTAAAAAACCGAGCTTGATCCCCTGCCGTTCTAAAATCACCGGCCTCTGGGCCGTTGCTAAATTCCGGCCGGCGCCGACATAATTAATCTGATTTTTCCCCAACTCTTGAAAGGTACTAAGCAAACCGGCTTGGCCAAAATTCGGCGCGTGATTATTGGCCAAGGAAACTAAGTCAAAGCCGCCAAGTTTTAAGCCGGCTATCACTTTCGGATCGGTGCGGAAATTAAATTCATCGGTTAAAATCGGCCGGCCGGATAAAATTGCCGTTTCTAAGTTGCCGAAAGCAATGTCAGCGGCGCTGGTGATTTTTGCCAGCGGCTTAAAGGGCAGAGTAAAATCATTTTGCTTAATCATTAGTTGCTCAACGCTGCGCGAAAGCATAATGTCGCCGACAGCCAGCAGGGTAATTTCCGAATCGGGTTTGGCAAATTCAGGCAAAGCAATAACGGCCGGCTCTTTAATTTTGGCCACGGTTTGATTCAAAGTTTCGTCCTCGGTAATAATTTGTGGCGACAGATTTTTAATAACCAAAGCGCCGCAAACAACTGCGGCGCTGATAACCAAGACAACAAAAATTGTAATAACTAATTTTTTCATGGCTCTAAAACTACTTGGCAATAAAGGCGCTGGTCCAATCGGGCAAGGCCGGCTGTTTGTTTTCGTCAACCATCCCCCGCCACTTCTCATCGGTTAACCGGTCGGTAATCGGCCAAGGAAATTCATAGTAGGAATAAACTCCGCCTTTGGCAATTCGCAATTTACCGTCAACTGGCACCACGGCGTAAATTTCATAGACCCGGCCCGTGCCTTCTTCCAAGACTTGGCCGGCTGGGTCAGTTGCAACATCGGCGACCAGTGCCGCCGGCTCTTGGTCGAGCTGGTTAACGCCGGAAATATCTAAATCCTTGTAAGCCTCAAGCCATAAATGCTCCAGACTGCCGCCGTAAGCGCGGATGAAATCATAATCTTCACTGCTTAGCGACTGATTATTTAATTCCTTTTCAGAAATATCCTTCAACTTTAAAGTCATGGTTTCCAGCCGGTCTAAAAATTCAACATTGCTATCGGAAAGTAAAGTTCTTAGCTGCAGGCCTTCTTTCATCATCTTCGTCAGCGCGGCTAAGCGGGCGTAAACATAAGGGTTAGGTTCAACATAACCGCGATCGTCTTTTTGGTCCGGCGCCCCGCCGCCCAATTCGGCATAAACCTGTTTGGCATATAAAATGGTGTCGTGTTTTAATTCCGTCCAGTTGCCTAAAAACGTATTTAAATCTTTTTTCTGCCAGGAGACATTAGTCATGAAGCTCGGATAGCCATTGCTCTTCTCGGCTAAAAGCGGCCGCAAAGAATACAGCCAGCCCCAGTATAAATTCTGCGTCCAGGTTTTGCCGTCCAAGGAAGCGACATACTGGCGCATCCGGTTGGAATTTTCCGGGTAGCAAGCATAAGCCGTATCACCCTTATCTGCCAAAAGCTTAGCCGCCACGTTGGAACCAAAAGCCGAAGTTACGTCTAAACCCGAAGGCAGCCGGCGCGACTTATTTGGGTCCCAGGCGGTTGGGTCAGAATCGCAAGGATGTTCTTTGTCTCCGATTTCCCGATAAACTAAGCGCTGAAAAATATCGGCATCCAAAGTATAACGCTGGCCCATCAAACGGAAACCTTTGATTTCAGTTGTTCGGTCAGGCTGAAACCTGGCATCCATAATCGGCATGGAATTAATTTTTGGCCCGGCTAAATTAGCCGCCGCCGCCAAAAAACTTTTAAATTTGGCATCATCGGCTAAATTCGTCAAAGTATAAGTCGGCCCATAGATATCATTAGCTACATTAATATAATCATTAAAAGTTAAATCATCGGCAACGCCGACAAAAAAAGCGGTTGGTTCGTAAATCCGGTTCCATAAATTATTTAAATTTTCGGAATCTTGCAAAGCCTTGGTGATTAATAAAGCGGATTTGGTTTCTTCTTCGGATTTCAAGCGGAAGGTCAAGCGGCCTAAATACATCATTGATTTGAAATAGGCCTTTAACTCTTCGGTTCGGGTATAATGGCCGCGCGGAATATATTGGGTATAATCTTCCAAGTTAAAATCTTTTGAATCGGTCACGCCGATATTCATCGCCGGCGACGGCATACCGACGGCAGTATGCGCATCGATTAAAGCCAGCTCATCAGCCACCTCTTTGGCGACGGCTTCGGCCGGCGTTGCCTTGGGATAAACTAATTTATTCGCCACGGCGAAAAACGCGACATTGCGCTTGGCCGCGTTCTCCCAAGCGGTGCCTTTGAGTTGGTCAGCTTGGACTTGCGATGCCTTAACCAGGCCGTAAGTTAATTCCGCTAAAGACTGTTTCAATTTGTCAGTCTCCAAAGTCCGCAGCAAAAAATCAAAGGCTAAATGATAGTTATGCAAGATTGAATCCGTCGTGATGAAATTTGGCACAAAGGCATAGCGGTTGCTTTCATAGATACTGAAAAATTCCTGGGAGTAGCCGGGAGTGACGACAAAGCCATTCTGGCTTAAAAGATTTTTGGCCGGATCGGAAAGATTAAAACTGTCTTTATTTTCAATATTACTCAAATCAGCCGCAACCTGATAAGCTGCCACGGCCGGAGCAACATTAACCGCTGGTTCATTGTAAGCGGCAAAGTCATTGGCTGACGCGATTGGCGCGCCGATTAAATTAGTAATTGCTTCAATTAAAGTTACCGGCGGCGTTGGCAGCGTTTGGTTGGTGTTTTGATTGATATTGACCGGCGCGGATTTCGGCGCAAAAAATTGCAGATAAACAAAGTAGCCGCCACCACCTAAAACTACCAAGACTAAAACAATGGCGGCTAAAATGCCGGCTGAGCTGATTTTGCCCGTTTTTTTCACCGGCGGCTTGGTTGGCTGAGGTACGGATGAGCCGGCGTAACTAGGCGGCTGATTAGCCGATTGGTTTTGAGGTAAATTTTGATTTTCAAACATAAGTTTAGTTTAATTGTAATTGCTTAAATTATACCATAATTAAAAAAATCCCGCTTTGGGATCTTTTGGTGCCGGGGACAGGACTTGAACCTGCATAGGGTTTCCCCTACCAGCTCCTAAGGCTGGCGTGTATACCAATTCCACCACCCCGGCACATTATCTCTTACTAATTTAGAAAGTATGGGGGCGCGTATATTTACCCCACCCCGGCAAAATATTTAACAATAACTTGCCGCTTATCACTAGTGTCATAATTGCTGATTTTTATCCCATTGTCAACCAATTTAGACCAATTTAGACTTGACACAACTTCTAACTAATGCTAATTTGATAATGAGCTTTAGGCTCAACATAGCGCGAAAAGCCCGGATTTTTTCCGGGTTTTTGCCGTGTGATTCAGCTGAATTATTAATTTAAAAAAAATAATCAATGTAGCGCCATTGGGCGCTTTTTATTATTTTTTATTTAGTCATTCCGAGCGACGGTCGCCGTTTAACTTCACTCAAAACGACCGGAGTCGAGGAATCTCACCCCGCCAATATGCCACAAAAAGAATATTATACCTACATCATGATGAATAAATGGAATACTGTTTCTTATACTGGTATGACTGGTGAATTACCTGGTCGCATTTGGCAACATAAACAAAAAATAAACAAAGGCTTTACTGAAAAATACAATATTAATAAGTTGGTTTATTATGAAACTTTTGATAATCCTTCAGACGCAATTGAAAGGGAAAAGCAGCTTAAACGCTGGTCAAGAATTAAAAAAGTGACGCTGATTAAAAAAGAGAATCCAAGATTCGATGATATAGCGAAAGATTGGGAATGATGAGATCTCTCCACTCCCCCTCGCTCACTAACTTTTGTTCGTCCGCTCGGGGTCGGTCGAGATGACTAGACAAAATAATTAATTATTAAAATATTTATTACTGATTAAAAGTTTAAAATTAATTATTAAATACTAAACCTATGAAAAAACTACTCTTCCTCCTTCTCTTGCTCACACCGCTAGTCGCCGCCGCCGCCGAACCAACCGTGTTCATTAATGAAATCGCCTGGATGGGCACAGAAAATTCCAGTAACGACGAATGGCTGGAACTTTTCAATTCAACTAATAACGAGATTGATTTGACCGGCTGGCGGCTGGAAGCAACCGATGGCAGTCCAAAAATTAATTTGACCGGAAAAATCCCGGCCGGCGGCTATTACCTATTGGAACGGACCGATGACGATACTCTGCCGGAAATTACCGCCGATCAAATTTACACCGGGTCGCTAAGCAACACCAGCGAATGGCTAAAATTATTTGATGCCAGCAATATTGTAATCGACGAAATTAATGCCAGTACCGGCTGGCCGGGCGGCGACAATACCACTAAACAAACCTTGGAACGAAAAAATCAAATGGAATGGCAAACCAGTGAAAAACCGGGCGGCACGCCGAAAGCAGCAAACAGCCAAGCTGTACCAACCACTGACGAGCCGGCTGATAATGAACCAACTTCAACCCCGCCAGTGGCAACCGAATCAAAAGGCTCCGCCGGCAGTCCGCCAACCGCCGACAGCACCCAAAAAGGCGACATTATTTTTAATGAAATTTTTCCTAATCCGAAAGGATCAGACAACGAGGGCGAATTTATCGAGCTAAAAAATGCCAGCGCCACGGCAATTAATTTAACCAGCTGGCAAATTGTCAATTCGGCCAAACAGACCTTTACTCTCCCCTCTTTAAAAATCAATCCAGGGATAATCGTTACCTTTTCCCGGCCCCAAACCGGCCTGGTTTTAAATAATAGCAAAGACAAACTGACTCTTTATACTCAAAGTGGAAAAATTATTGACCAGGTTGAATATAAATCGCCCGCGCCGGAAAATTTCAGCTGGCAAAAAAACGACCTGGCCAAATGGTGCTGGGATCAAATTTCACCGGCGGCGGAAAATTTAGCCAAAGAAAAAATTTTACCCAAAGCCGTCATTGCCGGCCCCAAAGAGGCTCAGGTAGGTGAAATCATTACTTTTGATGCTTCGGATTCTTTTGATCCGCAAAACCGGCCGCTGAATTTTTCCTGGGATTTCGGCGACGGCCGGAAAGACGCCGGCATCATCGTCAACCAAATTTATTTTCAGCCCGGGGAATACGAACTTTCTCTGACCGCGGAGGCCTTAAACCAAGCCAGTACGACCGAAAAACTTAAAATAAAAATTATTGGCGAAAATTCAGCCAAGCCGGAAGAAATAAAACCGACCAGCACCGCGCCAACCGATACGCCGATGCTTTGGGATCAGGAAATCCCAAATATCTTTATCTCGGAATTTTTACCCAGCCCCAATGACAGCGAAGATGAATTTGTCGAGCTTTTCAATGCCGGGCAAAACCGAGTTGATTTAGGCGGCTACCTAATCGACGACGAGGAAGGCGGCAGCAAGACTTACAAAATTTCCGCCGGCACGATAATTGAGCCGAGCCAATATTTAGCTTTCTTTAAACAGCAGACTAAAATCGCTTTGAATAATGACGCCGATACGGTCAGGCTGCTTGCCCCCAACAACCAGATTATTGATTTGGCCAAATATGAAAAAAGCGCCGCCGGGGTCAGTTTGGTTTTAGACGAAAACTTTGAGTGGCAGGAAAGCCAAACGCCGACGCCGGGCGAAATCAATTTTTTGCAGCCGCCGGCAGAAAAAGAAGCCGAAAAGCCCGAAATTTTAGGGGCGGAAACTAAAGTCGAAACCGAACACCCGGCCAGCCAGCCAAGCAACAAAAATAAATATATATTTGCGGGAATTTCAACGGCCGTCGCCCTGGGTTTGGGGGTAATTTTAAAAATCAAGCATTAACTCGGCAAATACTTGTTAATCAACGACAAATCTGTTATTCTGTATATATTAATAAGTATTAATTAATAGCTAAAAAATTATGACTCCAATGCCAAGTTCGGTTTCCGCGCCGGCCCCAAAACCAGCAGCCAAGAAACCAAACCTGCTACCTATTATCATTGTAGTGGTAATAATAGTAGTCGCTATCGCCGCTTTTGCCTTCTTGAAAGGCGGGGCGAAAAACCAAAATGGAACCGAGAAATTCGCTGCCATTTCCAGCCAGGATGCCGGCAGCAAATTAGTTAGTTTCATTAACGAAATCTACGGCCAACAAATCGGCCAGGTTACGCTAAAAACCGTAACTCAAGAAAATGGCTTATACAAAGCGACCATTACCTTGACGGAAAATGGCCAGCCGGTAGATCAAAACGTTTACATCAGCCAGGACGGAAAATTATTTCTGCCTCAGGCAATTGTCATGGAAGATGCTTTGACTCAATTCCAGGCTCTAAAACAGCAGCAGCAGGCTCAACCTCAGGGAACCGCTGGCGATGTTAATGCCGATACCAACCCAACTCCGACCCCTGCCCCAGAAGCGACTCAATAATTGATTATGGTTTCATCAGGAAAAACCAGCTGGCTGGGAATTACGGTGGTGATATTTTTAACCGGCATCGCGCTATACTTCATCAATAGTGCTTTTGCCCAGCCCTACGTGGAATGGAAAAACTATAACGAAGTTCACTCAGCCGAAATCCAAAAAATGTTAACCGAATAGATACAAAAAAACATCCCGGGTTAAACCGGGGTGTTTTTTATTTTGTTTAGTTTATTCCCATTCAATCGTTCCCGGCGGCTTATTGGTCACGTCATACAAAACTAAGTCAATACCTGAAACCGCCATAATCTTTTTGGCAATACTTTCTAAAATATTTTTTGGCATTTGGTAAAAATTAACCGTCATCGCCTCCTTGGATTCAATCGGCCGCAAAATAATGGTTTCCCCTTGACCCAAAGTCAGCGGCGCCAAAACCACGGGAAACTGCCAGATGTCATTATAAATTTTAAATCTTTTCATTTCTTGGCTGACTAAATCATCAAGTAGGCGCAGTAAATCCAGGCGGTCTTTGGTTAAATATGCTTTTTTGGTTTTGAGCCGGGCCAAATTTAAACTTTTCGGCGCCGCCAGATAAACCACCCGGTTAACTTGGTGAATCTCGTTAGTAATTCGAACGGATAAATCGTGCAAGGCTGGCCAATTAGCCGCTCCCGTAATTAAAGCCGGATGCCGGTAAGTCCGGTTATCCCCCTGAACGCCCACGCTTTTCAGCGGCAGCACTTTAGCTTGCAATTTCCGGCCAACAAGCTTTTTGAGGCGGGTATTGATGACTTTTTCATTTTCAATTTTTTCTTGGCCGTCGCTGCATAAAGTCCGAATGGCCAAACCCGGGCCGGGAAAAGGATGGCGATTAATCAAATTGGCCGGCAAGCCTAATTTTTTGCCAATTAGCCTGACTTCGTCTTTATAAAGGCTGGCCAGCGGCTCGACTAGCGCCTTTAGCTTCATCAATTTTAAAATTTCTTTGACCCGGTTATGATGAGTTTTAATTTTGTCGGCGTGTTTGGTGCCGCCGGTTTCAATCGTATCGGGGTAAATCGTGCCTTGAGCCAAAATCCAGTCTTTGGCGTTCAAGCCGCGCTGCTTCATGACCAAATCTTTAATTTCTAAAAAAGTTCTGCCGATTATTTCTCGTTTGGTTTCCGGATCAATCACGCCTTTTTCGGCTTGCAAAAATATGTCGGCCGCGTCAAAAACCGCCAGATTATCAAAACCAGCTTTAGCTAAAGCCTGTTTAACTTTTTGGGCTTCGTTGAGCCGAACAAAGCCATTATCGATATGCAAGCCAAAAACCCGTTTTTTACCTAAAATCTTTTCCAAAATCGCGAAACAAACCGAGGAATCAACACCGCCGGAAACCAGCAAAAAAACATTTCTTTGGCCGACTGTTGCTTTGACGTCTTGAATAATCTGCTGCCAGTATAAATCCAAAGACCAATCTTTTTGACAATGGCAAATCTTAAAAACAAAGTTGCTTAAAATCTTAAGACCTTCTAGGGTATGGGCGACTTCGGGATGAAACTGCAAACCATAAACTGATTTTTTTTCATCAGCCATTGCCGCCACCGGACAATCGGCAGTTTTGCCTAAGGCGATAAAACCCGGCGGTAAAACCTTGACGCTGTCGCCATGGCTCATCCAAATTTTTTGCTTTTTGGTCAAACCGAAAAATAATTTTGATGGCCTTGAAATTACCAATTCCGCAAAACCATATTCTTTAGTTTTACCGGGCATTACCCGGCCGCCCAAATGGCTGGCAATCAGCTGATGGCCGTAGCACAAGCCTAAAATCGGCACGCCTAAACTAAAAAACTGCCGGTTATATTTAACCGCGGTCTGGTCATAAACGCTATTCGGCCCGCCGGATAAAATTAAGCCCTTAATTCCTTTAATTTTTTCCAATTCAACTGTCGGCGGATAAATTTCAGCAAAAACTCCCAGCTGCCGAATCCGCCGGGTAATTAAGTGGGTATATTGCGAGCCAAAATCAATGATGGCGATTTGCGATTTTTTCATAAATTGATTATATCGTAAATTTCAGTTATGATAAAGAATAATCAGTTTTTAGCTATTAGCTTATAGCTTTTAGAATTTTACTCCTAAAAGCTAGTGGCTAAAAGCTAACAGCTAAATTTATTATGAAAGAGGCTCTAACCTTTGACGACGTTTTGCTCGTCCCCCAAAAATCAACTGTCTCCCCCGGCCAAGTTTCAACTCAGGTTCAGCTGGCGAAAAAAATTAAACTGGAAATTCCGATTATGTCGGCGGCCATGGATACGGTAACCGAAAGCGCGATGGCAATTGTTTTAGCCAAAGCCGGCGGCCTAGGAATTATTCATAAAAATAATACGATTGAACAGCAGGCAGCGGAAATTAAAAAGGTAAAGCAGCAAAATCTGCTTTGCGGCGCGGCCGTTTCAGTCGGCGACGGAGCAATTTTACGGGCTAAAGCCTTGGCCGAAGCCGGCGTCGATGCCATTATTATTGATGTCGCTCACGGCCATTACTATAAAGTCGCCGAAACCATTAAAATTCTGAAAAAAACTTTGCCCAAAAAAGTTTTAATTATCGGCGGCAATGTCGCCACGGGCAAAGCCACTTTAGACTTAATTAAAGCCGGCGCGGACGCGGTGAAAGTCGGCGTCGGACCCGGCTCGATTTGTACTACCAGAATTATCGCCGGCATCGGCGTGCCCCAGCTGACGGCGATCATGGACGCGGTGAAAGCGGCAAAAAAAACCAAAACCCCGATTATTGCTGATGGCGGGATAAAATATTCCGGCGACTTGGTCAAAGCTTTGGCTGCCGGGGCGAGCGCCGTTATGTTAGGCGGCCTGTTTGCCGGCACTGACGAAGCCCCCGGCAAAATTATTGAAACTAATGGCGAAAAATTTAAAACTTACCGCGGCATGGGTTCAATTGACGCGATGCAAAAAGGCAGCAAAGATCGTTATTTGCAGGGCGACAAGCCGGAGAAAGAACTGATTGCCGAAGGCGTCGTTGGCCAGGTACCCTACAAAGGGCCAGTGGAAAATATTATCAATCAATTAGTCGGCGGCCTGCGCCAAGGGCTGGGCTATTGCGGCGCCAAAGACCTTGTCTCGCTTTGGCAAAACGCCGAGTTCGTCAAAATTTCCACGGCTGGCTTGAAAGAGAGCCACCCTCATAGCCTTCAAAAAATCAAAGCCGCACCGAATTACAAAAGTGACTTTATTTAAACATGATTTGGGGTTTAAAGACATTATCCATTTTTGATTTTTGGACGATTGAACATATTTTAAGCGGCCTTTCGATCGGCTCGCTGGTCTTGGTTAACAACCACAAAAGCCTAGGCCGGGTTTTTGCCAATCTCAAGGAGCAGGTTTTTCCGCCCAAAAAAATCAACTATTTAAAAACCAAATACGACCTGATTTTTGTTTTATTTCTGGCTTATCTTTGGGAAACATTTGAGCACTACCTGGAAACCGGCTTGCTCGGCGCCAAAGCGGAATACTGGTTTGCCGGCGTTGAATTCTGGCCTAACCGGCTAATCGCCGATCCGCTAATGCTGGTCTTGGGATACTGGATTGTCAAAAAGATTCCCAAACTGGTTTGGCCGGCTCGGGTTTTGTCTCTCACCTGGCTTTTGGTTCATATCTTTATTTTCCCCGACAGCATGTACCTCCACACGATATTTCCTTTTCATTTTTAATTAGCCACAAATTATTTTAACTAAACCGCCCGGCTTGACATCGGGCGATTTTTGTTATAATTTTTTTAGGCCAGCGCCTAACCAAGGGAGGAAAATAGCTATGGCAATAAAAAGACTTACCATTGTTGGCCCAATGAGGTTTTGGATAGAATTGCTTACCCACATTGAACCCGAACTCAGACCGAAACTTACCGGCCCCATGGATAAAGAAGCGGCAATTACATTATCGCTTGCTATTCCGGGATCCGCCATCTGCTTCCATCGCGACAATTTGGCCACCGCCAGGGAAACCAAGCAAAACTACCCCGACCTCACCGTTTTGGTCTTGGCTCCAACCAACCTAACCGGCCAAGTGGAGGAGTTAAGGACAAGTGGCCCTAACCTCCGGCCGCTGACCGATTTGCTTTAAACCGCTTTTGTTTGAAAAAACCGAAGCGGTCTTTTTTATAGTATGATACTAATTACAAATTTATCCGAATCTACTAATTACGAATAAAGGGCCGCACCGTCTGGCGGAGACCAACACTTGTGTTGATGCTAGGCTAATATTACAAAACAAGTTTTGTTCTCCGAGCTATGCCGCGGAGGCCAAAACTTGTTTTGCCGACTGAATAGCCGAAAGCTAAATTAATCCAATCGCTGGCGGAGCTTCATGTGGGCTTTTTGCAATTCCAATATCAGCTGGCTTTCATCGACTAGATTATGAATCCGGTTGGAAATTATAAATTCGCCGTTAATCATCAAGTCCCGGATATTCCGGCCGCCGTGGGTAATCATATTGCCGACTAAGCTCAGCGGCTTTTTTTCGTTATAAGGCATAAAACCCCGGTCGCGCAGTTTCCAAAAAGCCAAATCCGCCTTGTAGCCGGGTAAAATTTTCCCGACGCGGCCGAGTTTCAAAACGGCCGCGGCTTGCGACGTCATCATTTTGAATAAATCTTCGTATAAAATCCGGCTGGTGTGCTGGTGCATAATCCGCGCCTGCATTGCTTCCGAAAGCAAATCCAAACTGTTTTTGGAAATCACACTGTCAGTACCCAAGGCAATTCGGTCGGCGGCTTTTTTGGCCACGAACAAACTGTACTTGAATTCGCCGGAACGATGGATTTTGTTTGACGTCGGTAAATGGATAATGCCGATTTTATATTTTTTAACCAGCTCAATTTCTTTTTCGGACAAATGAACCGCGTGGGACAAAATGACATTGGAGTTGGCTAAGCCGAAATCAACCAGCGCTTCGACGGTTCTTTTGCCGAATTTTTTGACCCCTTCCCTGACCCAGGCTTCGGTTTCAGCCGCGTGCATGGTCAAAATGACGTCGTATTTTTTAATCAAGCTCTTGATTTTTTCAAGCTGTGCCGGACTGGCCCGGTGCAAATAGTGAATCGAAATCGCCGGCTGAGAGAAATACTTTTTCTGGTTTTTTAAATATTTTTCAACCAAAGCCGGAGAATTTTTGGGGTGAGTGTTGGAAACCGCCGAAAGCGCATTGATGACATTTTGCTTGGTCAAAACCGCCGCTTGTTCCACCGGCTCAAACACGGCGTAATGGCTCAAAGTGGTGGTAATGCCATTTTTTTGTTCTTCGGTAAAATCGCCCACCGCTCCCAAATAAAAATCTTCGGGCTTCATTTTGGCTTCCAGCTGGGCCATTTTCGCTACCTGATCGACGATATTGCCTTTGTCCAAAGTCAATGACGACCGTAAAAGATACATCGGCGGATGGGCGTGAGCGTTGATAAAGCCGGGCGTTACCACGATGCCGCTGCGCTTTGAAGCGTTGTAAATCAAGTCAATTTTATTTTTGGGGATGGTTTTTTTTCGGGCTGAAAACACCTCTTTAATTTTCCCGTCGACAATGTAAATCGATTGATTGGGCAAGACTTGCAGCCGATTTTTGCTGTCGGTAGTAATTATAAAAACCGCGCCGGAAATTAAAACCCGCCGGAATTTTTTGGGCGAGCCGATGATTTCGTAGCGGCTGTGCTTTTGCCTCTCGATCAAATAACCGGGCTCATCCTGCACTACCTCGAAAATTGTCTTGCCTTTTTTGATGATATTATCCATATTTTTGAGCTAAACCAACTTATTAACTTACCAACTTACAAACTTATCAACTTAATACTATTATAGACAAGGAAGGCGGTTTGAGCAAATTTATCGCTTATGCTATAATTTTTTTATATGAGCGTTAAATTTTCCGATGTCATGACAAAAAGCGACTGGCTCAAGATGAGCGTTTTACTGATAGTAGCGGTCGGCTGCTGGATTTGGGTTTGGACTGAATACCAAAAACCAATGATCGCACCGGACTGGGAAAGCCGCGTAATCAGCCAACAATAATCAATCGTCGGGCGACAAATAATATCTCCGAAAAAGAGATTTTTTTTAATTGACAAGTTCAGCCGATTTAGCTTAAAATGCAGTCATCAAGGGAGGCGAAAGCTTTTCTTTTTTGTAGAAGTTCCTTGTCAATTAAACAAAAAAACTGCGGCGATAAACCCAGAAGAGAGGAAACTGAACATGAAATTCTTGACTGACGAACAAGCAAGGCAGATTGGCCACCAATTCGGCACGCCAGTCTATGTTTACTCCGAAGCTGAGTTGGTAAATTCAGCAAAAGCCCTGCTGGCTTTTCCCCATGCCTTCGGACTGACCGTCCGATATGCAATGAAGGCTTGTCCGAACCGGGCAATCCTCCAGATACTCACCCAACAGGGACTGCACATTGATGCCAGTTCCGGCTACGAAGTCCATCGCGCCATAGCCGCCGGGATTTCGGCTGACAAAATTCAGCTAACCAGCCAGCAATTGCCTGACGACATTTTGGAGTTGGCGACTCTCGGCGTTCGTTTCAATGCCTGTTCTTTGCACCAACTGGAAACCTTTGGCCGGCTCTGCAACAGTGAAAGAATCGAGCCAACTGCTGACTGCCGAAACATCAGTATTCGGGTCAACCCAGGACTAGGTTCGGGCCACTGCGGCAGATGCAACACGGGCGGGTCGGGTTCCAGCTTCGGCATCTGGCATCAGCAGCTAGCCTCAGCCAAGGCTTTAGCTGAAAAGTATGGGCTCAAAATCACTCGGCTGCATACTCACATCGGTTCAGGCAGCGACCCTGCCGTTTGGGTCAGAGTTGCCGATATGAGTTTACTTATTGCCGAGCGATTGCCCGATGTCGAAATGGTGAATCTAGGCGGCGGCTTCAAAATTGGCCGCGTCGAAACTGAAATAACCACCGACCTACAAGTCTGCGGCGAGGCGGTCAAGAAAGCTTTTGAAAGATTCGCTCAAAGAACTGGCCGAGAGCTGAAACTCGAGATTGAACCGGGTACGTATGTCGTGGCCGGCGCCGGATCAATTGTTGCCAGCGTCATTGACGTTGTAAGCACTAAACCAGGCGACGGCGGCCAAACTTTCATCAAAGTTGATACCGGTATGACCGAAAACCTCCGGTCAAGCTTATACGGCGCCCAACATCCGATTACCGTAGTGCCGATGTCGGCTGGCCAAAACCGAGGCATGCATCTATACGTCGTAGTCGGACATTGCTGTGAAAGCGGCGATCTGCTGACTCCGGCACCGGGAGAGCCTGAGACTATTGCTACCCGGAGATTAACCGAAGCTAGAATTGGCGACTATGTTGTGATTGACTTCACCGGTGCCTACTGTGCCGGAATGTCAGGTGCGGGGTACAACTCATTTCCGGCGGCACCAGAAGTGCTGGCTCGTCTAGACGGAACATTTCAACTGATCCGGCACCGCCAGACGCTGTCTCAATTGATACAAAACGAAATCGGACTCGACTAAACCCACGGGTTTGTCAGAAAAGGAGAATTAACGATGTCTACGAATAATAAATGGCGAAGGCGAATCACCCTACGCTGCGGCGGGGCTAACTTTGATGCTCCAGGCACCGGCTACAGTTTCAGCGCGGTGTTAGCCAAAGAACAAGAATTGGCCAAGGCTAACAAACCCAATGATCGAACTTCGGCGCTTTTGGCCATGTCAATTGCCGACCCAACGGGGAAAATGTCACGGGAGGTCTTTGGTGCGGGCATTACTTACTATTACCAAAGCCCCGATGCCACCCGCTATACCGACCTCAGAGGTATTACGCCGATGAACGTCGCACAACGTCAGTTTATCGACACGCACGTCGCCATCGCAGACTACCTTAAACAGCGTTTTCCAGGTGAAGCGACTGCACAATTAACGCCAAACTGGGTTCAGTACTCCGGCCATGGCATCAAGGGTGTCCTAGCTGACATCATACCGGCGGCGTTGTTTGACCCCAAAACCATCCTGGTATTTCCGGTGCCCGGTTACCCGGTTATCAAAAGCGATATAAACCGCCGCCAGGCCGCTATCATCGACTTGGTGATGCAACCTGACTCAACCGGCCGCTGGCTGATTGCCGAACAATTGGAAAAAATCCACTTTGATCCGAATGCCAAAATCGTCGTTTACGTCAATGTGCCTCACAATCCCACCGGTACCGGCTATCGGACGGCTGACTGGCAGCGGTTGCTTTCTTGGGCTTCGGCTAACGACGCCACTTTAGCGGTGGACGAAGCCTACATCGACCTTTGCTACGACGAAGAATGCGTCAGCGTTCTAACAATTCCCGGCTGGGAAAAATCATGTATTGTTTTACAGAGCGTCAGTAAAGGCTGGAATGCCACCGGCCTGCGTTTTGGCTGGATGGTTGGCCACCCGACCATAATTGCGGCCTTGCGTAAAGTCGCCGACGTCAAAGACAGCGGCTTGTTCGGACCCAGCATTGCATCTGGACTCGAATGCCTGGCTCATCCCGAGTTGACACGAGAAACCCGCGATAAATACCGGCGACTTCATCAGACGCTGTCTGCCGGCCTGCAGCAAGCGGGCTTCGCCGCGGCAATGCCTAATGCCGGGCTTTGCCAGTTCACGCCAGCGCCGAAATCAGCCAATGGCGAGGAGTTTGCCGATGCGGGCGAATGCGCTCAGTGGCTGCGGGAGAACCTGCGGATTTCGGTGATGCATTATAACGTGGACGGCCGACCCTATTTGCGCTGGGCCGTTACGATCAAACCCATTCTTGAATGCGGTTTGCCGGATGAAGCGGCAGTCATTGCCGAAGCTATCCGGCGGCTCCAGGAGGTAGAATTCAAATTCTAACCCGTGCCTCGTGTTTTACACTTGGTACGGGTCTTTTTTTATAACAAAAAATCAGCGTTTAAGCGCTAATTTTACAAATTTTTATTCCATACTAAACTAAAAAATTGACCACTAGGAGCGGGTGACCCCGATAGAATCAGAATAACCTTAACTAGAATTAATGATTTTCCAAACCGCTTTAGGACTTTTTAATAACTTTAAATATCTCTCACGTCTTATTACTTCTCTAAGTGAATTATACCTTTCTGAATAAATTAGTTGGTAAGGCCGATAGTAACGTGTTGCCAAACAAAAGCCATTGTTATGTCGTAACAATCTTTTTTTAATATCTTTTGTCTGACCTATATACATTCGCCCATTTTTAAGGCTTTGCAGAATATAAACATAAAACATAGCTTTGGCGCTATGTTGATAGACTTTTCCGTACTGAGAGCGGGTGACCGGACTCGAACCGGCGATCTTCTCCTTGGCAAGGAGACATTCTACCACTGAACTACACCCGCTCTCAGTACGGAAAATATTAAGATTAATGAGTACAAATAACTATAAGTATGGATGCTTCCGATTCTATCGGGGCGATCTTCTCCTTGGCAAGTTGAGCTGGGTCGAAATCC
>Ga0172379_10004324_pt1 | contig 21171 bp, 17 predicted proteins | sample GrowelOW334metaG_FD_119756 | JGI IMG/M metagenome (GOLD analysis project Ga0172379, IMG submission 119756) | Groundwater microbial communities from an aquifer near a municipal landfill in Southern Ontario, Canada - Groundwater well OW334 metaG | ecosystem: Environmental > Aquatic > Deep...
ATCATAATAAAAAAAGACCGGTTTATTTTTCTCTCCCCAGACTTGCCCTGAGCTTGTCGAAGGGTTCTGCTGCCGTCCAGCAGTGTTATTTATTAATGTGTTTATAATACACTATATATTATAGATTGCAAGAGTTGACATAAGCAGATGGGCATTCGCTTGTTCGGAATGGCGTAACGGGGTATGTATTGTCAATTTCAGACAATAACGCCATGGCGGTTTATTTTGGGCAGGGGGCGCTCCATCAATGTCGTTCGCACGAATTACGCGACCCACAATGGTAACACCATAGATCGTCAAGTCGGCGGAAGCAGGAAGCTTCCGCCTTTTTTATTGTATAAAATACATAATCCGTTTTTTGCCACGTGGCAAAAAACGGATTATTGCGTGTTGTTTTGTGATATAATATATGTACACATAACATATATATGAACAAGGTTTTTGAAGAAATTTTGTGGACTATTTATTATCAAACCGAAAATAAAGTTGGACCTCGAGGAGACGCCAGATTTATTTTGCATAATTTATTGCGAAAAGATTTGCATAATTTTGCAGAGGGAAAAATTTTAAAAGCTTTTCGCGACTTGGAAAAGAAAAAATTTTTAGAAAAGAAATCTTACGAAGAATCAGTTTTGGTTTCTTTAACCGAAAAGGGCATGCTTCGCGCAATAAATTATGGATTTAGAAGGCTAGAGCGTAAAAAAGAAAATTGGGATGGCAAATGGAGAATGGTTGCTTTTGATATGCCAAGAGCTTGTCAAAAGGGCAGAAAGGCATTTGTGTATAGGCTAAAAATGGGTGGATTTTATGAACTGCAAGAAAGTATATTTGTATATCCTTATGATTGTAAAGAAGAAATCGATGCCTTTTTAAAATTATTTAAACTGGAAAAATATGTCCGTTTTGGTATTTTGGATTTTATTGATATTCAAGATAAATTAAGGTTTCATTTTAAGTTAGAATAGTTTGTGGTCCGTTTTTTGCCACGTGGCAAAAAACGGACCCTTAGAATATCCGAGAACGGGTCTCGGATAGTATTAAAGTTATCCACAGGTTTGTAAAATTTAGTAGGCTTTTATTATGTTATAATGATTAAATCTAAAAACATATTTAAATCATATTTCAAAACATATGAAAAACTTTTTTAAGTTATTTGCAGTAGCTATTATTGGAATAGCTATTTTTGGCTCGGCTTTTTCTGTAAGCGCATTAACAGAGCAAGAAAAGCAAGTTCTTATTGCTCAAATTCAGCAACAAATTACTCTGCTTACTCAGCAACTGCAACAAATGTTGGCCCAACAAAATAGCTGGTGTTATACGTTTAATACCAGTCTTGGGGTTAACCAGTCTGGTAATGCTGATGTTGCGCAACTGCACAATGCTCTAGTAGCAGAAGGAATTTCTTTTGCGCCAGATACTGGGACTATATATTCAAATGGGACAATCCAGGGAGTTAAAATTTTTCAGGCAAAATATGGGATTGCTCAAACAGGATTTTTTGGAGTTATTTCAAGAGGTCAAATGAATGAATTGCACGGATGCACAAATAATAATAACAACAACAATAATAATAATCAGTCCTGTACTCCAAATTGGCAATGCGTAAATTGGGGCACTTGCTCAAGCGGAATTCAAACAAGAACCTGTACCGACTATAACAATTGCGGGACTACCAATTTGCGACCGAACTTGTCCCAATCGTGTAACTCTGGAGATACAACAACCACAAATACTAACAATTGCCAGGCAACTTGTGTAACTCAAACAGATGGGACATATGCTGTAAATTGTTCTGGATATCCAACAAAATGTTCCGCCGGACAAGCTTGTAAGCAAACTTTTACAATAACCAACACCTATAATAGTACGACGCATACTGTAAGCACTATAAGAACTCTTAGTGGCTCTCAGTGTTATACGCCTTGCACACCAACTTGGAGCTGTACAGCTTATGGTGCATGTGTAAATGGAAGCCAGGCAAGAACCTGCACAGACTCACATAATTGCGGAGACATAACAAATAAACCAGCCGTAACACAAACTTGTACAGTGGCTGTCTGCACGCCAACTTGGACATGCGGAAATTGGACGGCTTGTGCAAATGGGAACCAAACAAGAACTTGTACCGATTCAAATAATTGTGGAGTGACTACCGGAAAACCCGCCATAGCTCAAACTTGCGCCCCAGCTACTTGTGTTCCAAATTGGCAGTGCGCAAACTGGTCAGATTGTTTTAACTCTCAACAAACAAGAACCTGTACCGATTCAAATAGTTGTGGAGTAGATACCGGAAAGCCATCGCAGGCTCAATCGTGCTCTTCAACTGTTTCTTGCATTCCAAATTGGCAATGTTCGGTTTGGTCCTCGTGTGCAAATTCAAACAGAACAAGAACCTGTACCGATCAAAATAGTTGCGGTCTTGCAAGCAGGAGTCCGGCAACCTCAGAAACTTGTAGTACAACATGCACACCTGCATGGGTTTGTTCCGGTTGGTCGTTGACAACAGCCGACTTTAGGCAAACAAGAACCTGTACAGATACAAATGCTTGTGGAGTTACAATGGATAAACCAGAAGAAGTCCAACATATTTATAGCTGTTGGGATTGCACCGGTTGGTCAACTTGTTTGAATCACTTAACAACAAGAACGTGCAGACAAAATAGTGCTTGTGGAACAAGCGCAGGAGCTATGCCTCTGACAAGCCAAGCTTGTTATGCAGAGAATTGTCAAAATGCTGTTTGGGATTGTAGCCCAATATTGAGTCAGTGCAGAAATGGTGTTAGAGAGCAATATTGTTCAGATCATAATCTGTGTTTTAAAACAATAACAACTCCATGCAACCAAACGGCCCCAACCGTTGACATTCAGGCAAATAACTCAAATGGACCATTGAGTATTGCTTCGGGCAGTTCCGCTGTTTTGACCTGGAGAACAACAAACGCCGATACTTGTTTGGCAACCGATGACTGGGCAGGTCCTAAGCTGGTTAATGATACATTGTGGGGACAAAAAATAATTGATTATTACCAAAATACGTTGCATCAGACTTACAATCCTTATGACTCAATGTCAACTTTGCCGATTACCGGAACCAAAAAATTTACTTTAAGTTGTACAAATAGTTTGGGAACAACAAAAGATTCGGTAATAATAAATGCATCAACGGGTGCGTCTGTAAATATTATGGCAAAACAAGCAGACGATCCAAATACTCAGCCATCGGAGGGGCCAATTACTATTATGAACGGCAGTAAAGCTACTTTAAGTTGGACAGCTTCCAATGTCACAAGCTGTACGGGTTCTGGAGATTGGTCGGGATTCAAATTGATAGCTGGGGGCGTTGGAGCAGAGAATACGGCATCATTAATTGTTTCCGGCAATGCTATAGTGCCTAAAACATACACAATTACTTGCGTTGGGACAAACGGAGCAACTGTTTCTGATTCTGTGACGGTAAATGTAAATTTCTTGCCTTACTTGGCAACTGCAGACTTAAAAATAAATGGCTCAGACGGTCCTGTTGCAATACCAACTGGGCAATCAATGGTAATAAGCTGGTCGTCAACTCAATCAAGAGAATGCTGGACATTATATAATGCAGGAGGAAATAGTTTAACATGGGATTATGTTGGATTGGCTGACCAAGTGGGTTATAAAATTGTGCCCGCAAAAGTTGGAAAGTATGTTTTGAGATGCGCAGGTGGAAGTCCTGACTTGCAGGGTGAAGATTCGGTTACTGTTGGAAACATAACCTTGTCATCAACCATTTCGTCAACTGCCAAGGCGGGTTTGAGAGGAAGTTCAGTGAACGGTTATTGTCCTACCGGTAGAGATTGCGTCTTTTATATAAACCTAGGAGTGAGCGGTTCTGGACTTACTGGTGCTTCTTATAAAACAGATGTAGACATATTAAATGGCACAACGGTTGTAGCCAATGCATGCAAAGATGTTGATGCAAAATTGGATTATAATATTCTTGGATCTTGTAAATGGAAAATTCCGCAAAATATTCCATTAAATGCCCCACTTAATCCCAACCCAGGTCCTACCACCGATACCGATCAGGCTGTCCCAATGAAGCAATATTATGCTTCATTCCATTTGGGTTCCATTGAATACGCCAGAATTCCTTTAACAATTTTTGCAGATTTATATATCAAACCAAATGTTGCATCTTTATCTTGCAGTAATGTTGTGAACAATACATGTACCTTAAATTGGAAAGCATATGGAAGCGTTGGAAATTATCTTGATCAATCAAGGGCACGCCTCTTTATAAAGAGCTTAACCGGAACTACTACGTACGCCATACCTCTATGCGATGCAGGCACAAATTATGCTCAATATTGCACGTTCCATATTCCCTCAACAGTTGCTCCTGGAACATATAACATTACATTTAACGATGTAGTAACCGATTACTTATATACCAGCGTGCCGTTGACCGTAACGCAGTAGCTGTGATAGAATTCAGTAGACATAAAAAAATATATAAACAAAAATGGGCAAAATATCATGGGCAGGACAATCCTGTTTTCAAATTTCGGTTTCTAATTCACGCGACCACGAAGCAAATATTGTGATTGACCCATTTAATGAAGATGCGGTGGGCTTAAAGTTACCAAACATGTCGGCTGATATTTTGTTGGTTACTCATAATCACAAAGATCATAATAACATTTCCGGAGTTAAGGGTGAGCCTTTCGTAATACAAGGGCCGGGAGAGTATGAAGTCAAAGGGGTTTTTGTTCAGGGAATTCTGTCTTCGCATGACGACCAGGAAGGCAAAGAAAAGGGTCAAAACACTATATATGTAATAGAAGCTGAAGGCACGAGATTCTGTCATTTAGGTGATATTGGTCAAAAACAGTTGACTGACGAACAGCTTGAAAAAATTGATAGGGTTGATGTTTTAATGATTCCAGTTGGTGGAAATGGTTTTACAATTTCTTCGGCAGAAGCCTCAAAAATAATCGGGCAAATAGAACCAAAAATTGTAATTCCAATGCATTATGCTTTGCCAAAACTCAAGTTTGATCTTGACGACGTGGCAAAATTTTTGAAAGCAATGGGAAAGCCGTCTATTGCCCCGGTTGATAAATTAACCTTAAAGGACAGCACGATGCCAAAGGAGGGAGCTATGGAAATAGTAATTTTACAGCCGTAAATTTGTGGATATAAAAAAGATTTTAGAAAATCTCAGAAACTTGCCTGAAAACCAAAAAAAGATTATTCTTTTTACGATAGTTATTTTAGTTGGAATTTTGTTAATATTTTTTTGGATTAATTCAACAAAAAACAGAATAGTGGAAATTGGAAAAGAAATAAAACAAATTAATAATACATTGCCAAATATTATTGGTACTGAACCTCCTGTTATTGTTGAATATCGTAATTTTTCTTGCCCAGGGATGACCGGATTTTCTTTTCAATATCCGGTTTTTAAGGGTTGGGATTTTGATGAGCCTAAAAAAAGTATTACGGGTTTATGCGATATTGCATTAAAAAAAGAAGCTTCTACTGATGCAAAGGCGGATCAAGTTGATAAGCCAAAAATAATAGTTGAACAAAAATTATATTCAAAAACAGATTTTGAAATTCCTGCCGAGGCAGTATCATATCCCAATCCAAATGGTGTGCCATATATCTATACAAAAGAAGAATTATCTGGAGGTGACTATGCGTCAAGCCATTATGGTTATGCAATATTTTATGGTAAAGAGTATAAGTATTATATAGATTTGGATAATCTTTCGGAAAAAATAGGATTTCCCTCAAATGATTTTTTTAAAAAAGTGATTGGAAGTTTTAAATTTACAAAATAGATAAATAAATATGGAAGAAGAAAAAGACGAAGAAACAAAAGAAGAAAAGGATAAAAAAGTAAAGCCCAAAGCCCAAGAAGATGGAAAAGAGGGTGACAGCAACAGGGGAAACGTGACCCAAAGGGAAATGGTTACCGAGCTTAAAGAATCATACATTGATTACGCAATGTCGGTTATTGTGGCTCGCGCTTTGCCCGATGTAAGAGACGGATTTAAGCCTGTCCACAGAAAGATTTTGTATGCAATGAATGAATTGGGTTTGGGGGCCTCGTCAAAATTTAGAAAGTCGGCGGCGGTTACCGGAGATGTGCTTGCAAAATATCATCCGCATGGGGATACGGCCGTTTACGAGTCTATGGTAAGAATGGCGCAGGATTTTTCAATGAGGTACCCGTTAATTAACGGTCAAGGAAACTGGGGCTCTATAGATGGAGACGGAGCTGCCGCTATGAGGTACACAGAATGTAAACTGACAAAAATTGGAGAAGAAATGTTGCGGGACATAGAAAAGGATACAGTAAACTTTATTGATAACTACGATGGCACTCGCCAAGAGCCTGTTGTTCTGCCTGCCCCATTTCCACAGCTTTTGCTAAATGGAAGCTTGGGAATTGCTGTTGGTATGGCAACAAATATTCCTCCGCATAACTTAACAGAAGTTATGGATGCGTTGATACATATGTTGGCACATCCAAATGCAGAAACGGAGGATTTGTTTGAGTTTATTCAAGGTCCTGATTTCCCAACAGGAGGAATAATTTACGACCAAAAAGAAGTGATTTCCGCTTATTCTCAGGGAAAGGGCGCTATTTTGGTGCGTGGAAAAGTTGACGTTGTTGAGAAAAAAGACGGAGCTGAACAAATTATTATTACAGAAATCCCCTATCAGGTTTTAAAGTCCACTTTAGTTGAGCAAATGGCTGAATTGGTTTCCGAAAAAAAGATTGAAGGAATAAAAGATATAAGAGACTTGTCAGACAGAGAAGGCATGAGAGTTATTATAGATGTAAAACGCGGATTTCAACCAGATAGAATTTTAAATAGACTTTACAAATTTACAGGCCTGCAAAAAACTTTTCACTTAAATTTGTTGGCTTTGGTAGATGGCATACAGCCTGAAATTTTATCTTTGGCAGATGTTTTAAAATATTTTATCAAGCACAGAGAAGAAGTTGTAACCCGTAGGACAAAGTTTGATTTGGAAAAAGCAAAAGACAGAGTGCACATTTTGGAAGGTTTAATGATTGCCCTAAACAATATTGACGAGGTGATCAAAACAATTAAAAAATCCGCAGACAGAGAGGAAGCAAAGGTAAACTTAATTAAAAAATTCAAGCTTTCCGAAAGACAAGCAATTGCTATTTTGGAAATGAGATTGCAGACATTGGCAGGCTTGGAAAGGAAGAAAATAGAAGATGAATTAAAGGAATTATTGGCATTAATTAAAGAATTATTGGCAATATTAAAGTCTCCAGAAAGATTAAAAGCAATTATTAAAAAAGAATTTGAAGAAGCAAAGGAAAAATTTGGAGACAAGAGAAGAACAAAGGTTGTAAAAGGGAAATTGGGAGAAATTACCGAAGTGGATTTGGTTCCATTGGAAGAAACAATGGTTACCTTAACCACCGGTGGCTATATTAAAAGAATTAATCCTTCAACCTACAAAATTCAAAAACGCGGAGGAAAAGGAATTATGGGAATGAAAACAATGCAAGATGACATTGTTGAACACTTTTTGTTTGCTTCAACGCATGACAACTTAATGTTCTTTACCGATATGGGAAAAGTTTTTCAGACACAGGTTTACGAAATTCCCGAGGGCAACAGGGTTGCAAGAGGCAGGGGTTTAGCCAACTTTTTGGAAATGTCTCAAGAGGAAAAAGTTCTGTCATTAATTCCCACAACAAAGGATGAAGCTTCAAAATCCAAATATTTGGTTATAGTGACGAAAAACGGCAGAATTAAAAAAACCGATCTAAAAGAATTTGAAAATGTCAGAAAATCGGGAATTATTGCTGTTAAGCTGGAAAAGGGCGACTTGGTTAAAAAGGTTGCCAAGACAACCGGTGAAGATGATATTATTTTAACAACCAAAAATGGAATTGCCATTAGGTTTAAAGAAAAAGATATCAGGCCAATGGGAAGGTCCGCAGCTGGAGTTAAAGGAATTAAGCTAAAAAAGGGTGACGAAATAATTGGAATGGATGTTGTAAATAAAAATCCTCCAATAGATGAAAAAACTAAAAAACCGGTCAAGCAATATTTGTTGGTGGTTATGGAAAATGGCTATGGAAAACGTACAGAAATTTCTCAATACAAAACTCAAGGACGCGGAGGTTCTGGAATTAAAGCAGCTAAAATTACAAGCAAAACAGGAGGAATAGTGATTTCGTCTGTGTTGGAAGATTCTCCCGAAGAAGAAGATTTAATTGTTATTTCTCAGCATGGCCAAGTAATTAGAACTGGGGTAAAGTCAATATCTTTATTGGGCAGAGCAACTCAAGGAGTAAGAATTATGCGTCTTGAGGAAAAAGATAAAGTTGCTTCAGGGGCCTGCTTAAAAGACTAAATAGTTATTCACACCTTGAAGTTTGTTTTTTCTGGTATAATGAAAAGAAGATGAGTAAAAAAATAGTTTTTCTAATATTCCTTATATCTCTTTTTGGCGTTGCTGGGATTGCCTGCCTGCCGGTAGGCACGGTTTCTGCCCAGCAAATAACAAACCCAATAGGGGTTAGCAGTCTTCCCAAACTTTTTACTAAGCTTGGGGAAGATTTAGGGCTTTTGGTGGCGGCATTGGGAGGCATAATGTTTATTGTGGCAGGACTTTTATATATGACTTCTGCGGGAGACCCCACCAAATTGGGAATGGCAAAAAATGCTTTAACGTATGCCGTAATTGGGTTAATTGTTGGAATTTCTGCAGCTGGAATTGCCGGAGTGATTCAAGATGTAAGAAATGGAGCTAGCACGCCAGCCAGAGTCATTGGAAATATTGCGACAATGGTTGGCAACATAATTGTTGCTGCAGGAACCGTAATGCTTGTTGTGTCTGCAATATTCTTTTTAATAGCGGGTGGAGACCCAAGCAAATTAACCAGAGCAAGAACATCCCTAAAGTATGCTATTGCAGGGATTGCTATCGGATTTGCCGCAAATGGAATAGTTCAATTAATTGAAACAGTAATTGGGAAATAAAAATAATAAAAGGTCGAGAATTATTATAGATAAAAAATAAAATATTATGAAAACAAATCAATTAGTTAAGTCATTAGTTTCTTTTTTCGTTCTTGCTGTAGTTTTTGCTCCAGTTTTAGTTTTTGCGCAAGGAATCCAGGTGTCCACAACTCCTCCAACAGCGCCATCAGATATTGGGACACTTATGAGCAGTATTGCTAACAAGGTATGGCTTGTGTTTGCAGGAATAGCCATTATCATGTTTTTGGTAGCAGGAATCTTGTTCTTGACGGCAAACGGAAGTCCTGAAAAGATTGGTCAGGCAAGGCAGGCTGTTATTTGGGGAATTATTGGAATCGTCGTAGGTATTCTTGCGGGTGGAATAGTTAGCTTTGTAGGAACACTTTCTCAGTAGGTTTTATTTTAATCAAAAAAATAACTATATTGGGAGCCGTGGGGGTTTGCGCGAACAGGCCCTCACGGATTCCTAAAAATATTTAAGAAAGTGAGACATGAGAAATAAGATTATTTTTTTGTTAATTCTTGCAACTATTGCTCTGCCATTAGTTTCTTTTGCAGAAGTCCCAATTATTGATATAGGTGGGGGCGTTGAAGGGATAATGAGCAATATTGCAGACCAAGTATGGCTCGTGTTTGCGGGTATAGCCATTATAATGTTTTTGGTGGCAGGAATTTTGTTTTTAACGGCAAATAAAAATCCCGGAAAGCTGGATCAGGCAAGGCAGGCTGTTATTTGGGGTGTTGTTGGAATAATTGTGGGTCTTTTTGCAAAAGGGATTATTGGGCTCGTATCAGGATGGCTCTAATAGTCAATTAAATATTGTAAATATGAAAAATAAGATTATTTTTTTATTAATTCTGACAATGATCACCTTGCCCGTGGTTGCATTTGCTCGGCCATCTGTTGAGATCAACATTGGAACAATAATGAGCAATATCGCAGACCAAGTATGGCTCGTGTTTGCGGGTATAGCCATTATAATGTTTTTGGTGGCAGGAATTTTGTTTTTAACGGCAAATGGAAACCCGGGGAAATTGGATCAAGCAAGGCAAGCTGTTATTTGGGGAGTTGTTGGAATAATTGTTGGGCTTTTTGCGGGAGGAATTATCAGTCTTGTGTCGGGATGGCTATAAAAAATAATATTAAATATTTTAAAAAATGAATAGTATTAGTACTATAATGGACAACATAGATTCATATATAGTATACCCAATTTTTTTTGGACTGGCTGTTATAATGTTTACCTACGCAGGAATTTTATATTTAACTTCGGCCGGAAACCCTGGTAACTTGGGAAAAGCCAAAGAGGCTGTTATCTGGGGTGTTGTTGGAGCCATAATTGGTGTTGCCGCGGGTGGAATAATTTCACTAATAAAAACTATTGTAGGAGCATAATTTTTATAAAAATTGGAAAAGAAAAATCCGCGAGCGAGAGTTCGTGGATTTATGCATATTTATTGGGCAAGTTAAGGTTATGATGGAACTTCTTTCATATTTTATACAATTCGCTGGCGAAAGGGTCGTCAGTATTTTTTGGATATTATTTTTTTATGTTTTTGCAAAATATATTTTTTGCGTAGTCAGCAGTATTTTTTATAAAAGAGACGCAGTAAAAGATTTCAAATTTTTTAAATCGATTGTTTTATTTTATATAATCATTTTTGCGTTTTTCCTTTTATTGGGTTCGGCCCTTGGGACGCTTGAAACTAATGTGTCTGCAACAAGAATTTCTTTTTTTAATGATTATTTTATCCAAATGGATAAAAATATTTTTGGAAAGTATATATCTTTTTGGATGCAGGATATGCATAATCCCGCAAAACCATTTTTAGATTTTTTGTCGCCGGTTATTATCAATACATATAGAGTTATAGATATTCTTATTGGGTCTATCTTTTTGCTGTTTTTTTTCAAAAACGGGAAGAGTTTGTATAAGCTTGCGGTTAGTTTTGCCTTAACTTTGGTGATAAGTATTCCTCTTTGGGCCACTTTTCCGGCTTTGTCGCCATTTGATGCATATTATATAAATACAATGAACGTAGAGGCTCCAAAAGGCGTACAAACGGCAATGTCTACATATAGACCAAATGAAAATCTTGCATCTGTGTTTGATGCAGTTGGAAAGCTTGATAAAAAATATACTAATTTTTACGCAATTACCACAATGCCAAGCATGCACATTGGTTGGTCTGTACTAATTGTTTATTTTGGCATAGTTTTTTGGCCACCACTGGCGATTTTTTTGATTCCTTATTTTTTAGTTAATGCCGTTTCAACTCTTTATATTCTTCAGCACTACGCAATTGATCTGCCGGCGGGTTTTGCCGTGGGGGTGATATCTATTTGGTTGGCTCATAAGATTTCTGAAAGGGGAGTTCCCAGATTAATTATGGAATTGACCACCAATGTTCAAGAGGATTTTAGGGGTGCCACTGGTTTTTTATGGGGTTTTTGGTACAATCGTATTATGAGACAGTGACGCCTGCCTGCCGGCAGGCAGGGAATTGGCATGCGGGTATGGCGAAATGGCAGACGCGCCAGCCTTAGGAGCTGGTGAGGTAAAACTCGTGGAGGTTCAACTCCTCCTACCCGCACAACTAAAACGGCTCACACTGCAGTGTGAGCCGTTTGTTTTAGTGAATTTATGCTGTTTTTATGCCAACTTTTCCATTTCCTACAGCTTCATTTTTTGGAATTTTAATTGTTAAAACCCCTTTGTCCATTTGCGCGTCTGCTTTATCAATATCAATATTTTCTGGCAAAACTATTTTTCTTGAAAATGGCCCCCAATAACATTCTTGGTAAAAGTATTTTTTTTCTGGATGGTCGTGTGGATCCGTCCTGTTTCCTTTTATAACCATCATATCTTTTTCTAGAGATATATCAATATCTTTTATTTGAACTCCTGCTATTGTGGCTAAGACCACAAAGTTGTCTCCGGTTTCAAAAACATCAACTACTAATTCTCCATCTTGTTCGAATATTTCCGATGAGGGGCTTACGGCCTTTTCTTCAACGTTTTCTAGTTTTAACTTTTTTGCCATGATTTTATGTAGTTGTTAATTACTTAATAATAGAAACACTTTTAATTTTTTTAAGCCTTTCAAATCCTAGGAAAGTTAAGAATCCAACTATTAGTAAAAGAAGTCCAGGGATAACCAATACTTCATAACCTTCTATTTTTATTATAGAGAAATCAAACAATCCATGCAAGAGCACGGCGATAAAAAAGCCCAATGGCATATACAGCATACTCCTCTTGGGGTGGAAAAAAGATAATGCCATAAAATATCCAATAACCGCAGAGCATAGCGTGTGCAAAAATGTTGCGCCGACAAATCGTATAAAACTTACAATTACAGTTTGTTGAAGCAACTGGTTAAGTGAGAGTCCGCTTGCTGGAGTAAACAAATATAAAATATTTTCTAAAGCCGCAAAGCCTAAGGCGGAAACAACCATATAAAGCATAATGTCCAGTGGTTCGTCCATATCTTTGCTGTTTTGCACCTTTAATCTAACAATCAAATATTTAAAAAATTCTTCAGTAAGAGAAATAACCAGAAACCAATATATTATTGAAGTTGTGAGGGGGTCCAGGTCTGCTTTTGCCAGCAAAACCATAAGACCAATTTGAACAAAAAATACCGGAATTGTTGACAGCGCCCCCCATAAAAAAATCCTTAAAATGGTTTTTTTGGGCTCGGGATGCATGTCTTTGCTCATATAATAAGCAAGCCATGTCAAAGAGGGGAGTATTCCAAAAAATAAATAAAGAATTATTTTGTAATCCATTAAGTTATTATACTATTTTGCAGGCCATGTTTCCACCATCAAACATTTCTGCTTATTTTTTATTGGCAGTATCTGATAAATATTTTCTGTCACAAATGGCATAAACGGGTGCAAAAGTTTTAGAGAGCCTGTTAAAATTTCCATTAAAACAAATTGTGAAACTTCACCCTTTTTGGATTCTTCAATTATTTTGTCGCAAAAAGTGTGCCAAAAATAGTGGTATATTTTTTCAGAAGCAATATAAAACTTATAACTGTCCATTTGTTTTGTAGTATCTTTTACAATCTTTTTGAATTCCGTCAGATATTTTTTGTCTTTAGTCGTAAGTTTAGGTTTTGCTTCAATTTCTTTTGCCAACACAAACCTGGCGGCGTTCCAAATTTTGTTGGCAAAGTTTCTGTAGGCTTTTATTTTATTTTCGTCGAGCGGTAGAGAGGTTCCAGGAGTGTTTCCCACAACCAAACCCATTCTTAAGGCATCTGTTCCAAATTTTTCTATTAAGTCCAAAGGGTTTATAACATTTCCCTTTGACTTAGACATTTTTTGGCCTTTTGCATCTAAGACCAAGCCGTGCATATAAACTGTTCTAAACGGCACTTTGCCGGTGTTATACAAAGAAAACATTATCATACGAGAAACCCAGAAAAATATTAAGTCACCCCCGGTTTCCATTACATCGGTTGGGAAAAATGTTTTAAAATCTTTACCTTTGGGATATCCCAAAACAGCATATGGCCATTGTCCAGAAGAAAACCATGTGTCAAAAGTGTCTTTTTCGCCGGGAATTGGAATGCCCCAAACAATTTGTCGGGAAATGTTCCAATCTATAATATTTTCAAGCCAGTGCAAGGCAATTTTTTTGTAGTGCTCGGGTGTAAATTTTACGTCTCCCCTTTTAATCGCTTTTATTGCCGGTGCAGCCAGTTGCTTCATTTTTAGAAACCACTGTTCTTTTATTTGTGGTTCTATTAAGGTGCCGCACTTGTAACAAGTCTTAACAACGTGTTTGTAGTTTTCCTCAATTTTTTCAACTAATCCTTTCGTCTGTAATTTTTCAATAATTTTTGGCCTGGCTTCCAGGATTTTCATTCCCGTAAATTCGCCCGCAATTGGCAAAAGCCTGCCATAAAAATCTATGATTTGTTCTTTTTCTAGGTTGTGCCTTTCTGCAATTTCAAAGTCCACTCCAGAATGCCAAGGAGTTATTGTCATCACACCCGTTCCCATTTCCATATCCATTGCCTCATCTTTTATAATGGTTGCTGTAATTGGGCCGTTTATCCACTCCAGTTCTATTTTTTGACCATCTTTATATTGCATATATCTCTTATCTTTTGGGTGCATTACCACATACTTGTCGCCAAATTTTGTTTCTGGTCTTGTTGTGGCAATTACAAAAGGCCCATACTTTAAGTAATAAAATTTGTCTGTTCTTTCTATGTCTGCGGTTTCTAGGTCCGAAAGCGATGTCTGGTGTTTTGTGCACCAGTTGATTATTTTTTTGCCTTTGTAAATTAAGCCGTCTTTGTTAAACTTTTCAAAAGTATCATAAACTATTTTTACAATATCTTGGTCTAGGGTAAATTTACTTCTTGACCAGTCGCAACTGGCCCCCATTTTTTTTACTTGATTTGTAATGTTTGTTTTGTTTTCCTCTGTAAAATTCCAAATTTCTTTGTAAAGTTCTTCCGACTCCATTTTAAATCTGCTCCTGCCCTCTTTTTCAAGTTTTTTTTCATAAACAACCTGCGTTTCAAAACCGGCGTGATCTAATCCAGGAAGCCACAAAGCTTTAAATCCGCGCATTCTTTTGTACCTAGTCATAATGTCTTCTATTGTCATAACCAAAGCGTGCCCGGCATGTAAATTTCCATTGGCATTGGTTGGAGGCATGATTATCGTAAAAGGTTTTTTACGTTTCCCAGGCAAGTTGTCTGGATTAAAAAACCCCGACTCCTCCCAGAGCCTATAAATTTTGTCTTCTACGTCTTTTGCAACGTAAGCCGATGGTAGTTCTTGCATGTTTTTATTTGCTAATTTTAGCAGAAATAGAGGAGGAGTAAAAGACTTGACATGATTGATAACGTATGATATTATAATAGTTGTACCTCGTACCTGAAAGGACGTAAGCATGGTAATCAATTTTTTTGGTACTACGGTGACCATTGAGCTTTTCTATGGCCACGTGATTGTCAAATGTGACTCTCTCGGTACCGCTCCGTTGCGCGTGATAGAGCGATTGGGTAGTCACTGTGTTGAGAAAGGCAGGCTTTGGAATTGCGACGTGATGGTGTTCTGCACTGACCTGTCCAGTCCTGGGGCCGCCAAGAGTCTTCTGGGCACATAACCTGCGATGTTCGTTTCTTTTTGAGAGGACTTGTTATGGACACGAAAGTGGTTATGGGTTTGTCTCGCGCGTTGCGTGGCGAGCTGGGACCGAACCAGCAGAGGTTCCTTGAGCAGAGGGGTTATACGCTACAGGGCGTGATTGACCAAGGCGGGACGATGGTCATTCTGGCGGGACTGATTCCCGATTCCTACCCCACGGTAGAAGCCCTCGTTGAGGCGATAGAGAAGGCGTAAGTTCGCCGCCGAGCTTGTCGCAGGAGCGTGTTTCACAATTTTTGTGGGCACGCTCATTTTTTTTATTTGCCAATTCGCAAGTTTCCGTCGGCTTTTAGCTGTGCGAGGTCGGACCTAGCACTTTTTTTTCGGTTAAAGTATCCGGCGATGGCAATCATCAAGCCATTATCTGTAGAAAGATTTGATGTTGGAAAAATTAAATTTAGTTCAGTCCGTTTTTTGCCACGTGGCAAAAAACGGACCTGGTTGGCATTTTTATTATTTATGGCTTCTTGAAATTGTTTTCGCAATTCTGCGTTGGCGGAAACTCCGCCGCCCAAAATTAATGTTTTTGCTTTATAGTCACCAACTGCCTTCATTGTTTTTTTTATTAGTACATCAATAATTGCTTGCTGAACTTCTGCGGCCATTGCTTCTTTGTATTCTAAATTTTTATCTGAAATTTTTCTGTCTGCATACAAAACAGCGGTTTTTAAGCCAGAAAAAGAAAAATCATAATCTTTTGTGTTTATCATCGGCCTTGGAAGTTTTATTATGCCTGGTTTGGATTTTTTTGCGTATTCAGAGATTATTTGTCCTCCTGGATACCCAAGGCCCAAAAGTTTGGCGCATTTGTCAAAACATTCACCTGCAGCGTCGTCGCGCGTTTCTCCAAGTATTTTGTACTTGCTTATTTTTTCAACTAAAATTATTTGCGTATGTCCGCCAGAAACTACCAAAGCTATTGCGGGGAACTTTATATTTTTGTTTCCCAAAAAATTTACCAAAATATGTCCTTCTATATGATTTATTGGAACTAGAGAAATATTATATTTTTCTGATAAATTTTTTGCAAAATTGACTCCAACCCAAAGACATGGTTCTAGTCCCGGACCATTTGTTACGGCAATTAAATCAATATTTTCTAAAGAGGTTTTGGCTTGTTTTAGGGCGGTTTCTAGCGTTGGTTGTAGATTTTTTTCGTGTTCACGTTTTGCCATTATTGGATAAACGCCTCCGTATTTTTGACCCATCTCAAATTGAGAGGTAACAATGTTTGCAAGTACTTCAAAATTGACTTCCCCGCCCGAGGCGGGTCCGCCTTGGGCGGATAAAACAGCTACTCCCGTATCATCGCAAGACGTTTCTATGGCTAGGATTTTCATATGGTTTTATCCTCATTTATACACTAAATCTTGCTTTTTTTCAATTTTTGAGCTACTATTTATATAAATTTGCAAATTTGTAAATGTTAGGCCCTATCGTCTAGCCTGGTCTAGGACGCATGCTTTTCAAGCATTAAACCCGGGTTCAAATCCCGGTAGGGCCACTTTTATTTTTATGGACAAGAAAGACTATTTAGACATTTCTAAGGCTTCAGATATTACAAATTCAAAAGACAGAAGGTTATATAGGTTTTTTGAGATAATGCCTGGGGTTTTAAGTTTGGGCACACTTTTGGGTGTGTTTGTTTTTTCATGGCTGCTTCCTTCCGTTGTGGCAATTTTTGTTATTTGTTTTTGTTTTTATTATCTTTTCAGAATATTTTATTATTCTTTGCATCAAATTATTGGATATTTCAGGGTGAAAAATCACATGAAAAGAGATTGGATGAAAGAATTAAAAAAGCAGCAGAATTGGAAAGATATTTATCATGTGATTGTTTTGCCAACCTATAAAGAAGGCAAAAAAGTCATTGAGGAAAGTTTGGATTCCTTGGCATTGTCTAATTATCCAAAAGAAAAAATTATTATAATTTTGGCCGTAGAGCACAGAGCCGGCGCCGATGCAGAGAAAATGGCAAGAGTGGTTGCTCAAAAATATTCGGATGGATTTTTAAAATTTGTGGTTTCTGTGCATCCTGACAATATTGCAGGAGAAATTGGAGGAAAGGGCTCAAATGTTGCCCATGCAGGCAAAGAAGCTCAAAGAATTATTGATGAGTTAAAAATTCCTTACGAAAATGTTTTAGTTTCCACATTTGATATTGATACAAAAGTTTATGCAAATTATTTTAGTTGTGTAACCTGGTACTATCTCACAGAAGAAAATCCAATGAACGCAAGTTATCAGCCTGTGCCTGTTTACAACAATAATATTTGGTCTGCCCCTGCTTTTGCCAGGGTGGTTTCTACATCTAATACTTTTTGGCAAATGATTCAGCAAGAACGCAGTGAAAAGTTAACAACATATTCTTCGCATACAATTCCTGCCAAAGTATTTTTTGAGGTGGGGTATCCTGCAAACGTTGTTTCCGACGACTCAAGAATTTTTTGGAAGGCTTATTTGTATTACGATGGAAACTACAGGGTGGTGCCAATTTATTATATGGTTTCCATGGATGCAGTTATGGCAAAAAATTTATGGCGCACAGGAATTAACCAATACAAACAACAAAAACGTTGGGCATGGGGATGTGCGGAAATTCCATATATAATATTTGGGTTTATAAAAAATAAAAAAATATCCGGTTGGACAAAGTTTTCTCATACTTTTACTCTTTTTGAAGGGTTTTGGTCTTGGGCAACTGCAGCTTTGTTGTTATTTTTGCTGGGATGGCTTCCAATTTTGTTGGGAGGACAACATTTTAATTTTACGGTTTTGTCTTTTAACCTGCCAATTTTAACCGGCAGAATAATGACAATTTCAATGGTGGGTATGTTTGTATCTGCAATCTTAAGCACAATGCTTTTGCCACCAATGCCAAAAGAAATGCCCTATTGGGTGAGAGCAAGAAAGAGGGCCTTTGTTTTTTGCCAGTGGATATTTTTGCCTGTAACTTTAATATTGTTTGGTTCATTCCCCGCGCTTGATGCTCAAATTAGGCTGATGACGGGCAGATACATGGGTTTCTGGGTAACCGAAAAGGTAAGAAAATAATTTATAATGAAAAACCGCCGAGAGGCGGTTTTTCATTTACTCGAAGTGGATGCGCTTTTCAAATTGTTTGAGGCGCTCTTTTAGTTCGGGATATTCTTTTAGCTCGGGATCCTTTTCCAAAAGTTCTTTTGCGGCGGTGCGGGTTTTTTCAACCAAAAATATATTACTCAAGCCCTGCATTGCCATGTCCGGCAAACCCCATTGTTGCGTTCCATATAAACTGCCCGGCCCCCTAATTTCCAAATCTTTTTGGGCAAGTTCAAAACCATTTGAGGATTCAACAAGAGCTTTTAGCCTTCTGCGGTTTAATTGGTCAGGAGAAGTGGTAAATAAAAAACAATAACTTTGCATGTCATTTCTTCCCACCCTGCCACGAAATTGATGAAGTTGGCTTAAACCAAATCTTTCTGCGCCCTCTATCATCATAATTGTTGCTCGTGGCACATCTACCCCAACCTCAACAACAGAGGTGGAAAGCAAAATATCAATTTCTCCATTTTTAAAATCTATCATTATTTTTTCTTTTTCTTGTGCCTTCATTTTTCCGTGAAGCATTGTAATGCGTAAATCCGGAAAAATATCTTTGGACAGCTTTTCATATTCTTCTTTAAGTGCCTTAACTTCATTGATAGCTAAACTGCTCAAACTTGGTACGTTATAATTTTGCACCGCAAAACCAGCCACCGCACCCGAGGAGCCAATAATTTTTCCCTTTTTTTCCAGTTCTTTTTGCTTTGAAGCTTGGGAATCTATTTTTGGAAAAATAACAAAAACCCCTTTTCCGTCTTTTACTTCTTTTTTTATAAATTCATAAGCCTCTTTTCTTTGGCCCGGTTCCACGATAATTGTTTTTACGCGTTTTCTGTTTTTGGGCATTTCATCTATTAAAGACAAGTCCAGGTCGCCATAAACAGTAAGCGCCAGCGTGCGGGGGATTGGGGTGGCTGTCATACTCAGCAAATGAGGAACAAGTTTTTTGTTTCTTGTCAGTTCGGCTCTTTGTTCCACCCCAAACCTGTGCTGTTCGTCAACAATCACCAGGCCCAAGCTTTTAAAATTTACATTTTTTTGAATAAGCGAATGCGTGCCAATGGCAATATCTATTTGCCCATTTTCTAAGTCTGCATTAAAACTTTTTTTAGAAACCTCCCAGACCGAGTCTGGTCCGCCTTGGGCGGAAAAAATTCGTGCATCCTTGCCGGTAAGCAAACCTATTCTCACATTATAATTTTTTAACAGGCCTGAAAGCGATTTAAAATGTTGTTTAGCTAAAATTTCTGTTGGCGCCATAAAAGCAACCTGGTGCTTGTTCTTTACAACACTTAGGGCTGCCATTGTTGCCACAATTGTTTTTCCACTGCCCACATCACCCTCTAGAAGACGGGACATTGGCACAGATTTTTCTACATCTTTTAAAATTGCAAAAGCGCATTTTTTTTGTGAATCTGTAAGCTGAAATGGCAGAGAATCTGTAAAATTTTTCATTAAATCTGCATCCATTGGGCAGGAGGGAGACTTTTTTTGCATTAACCTTATTTTTTCTTTTAAAACCTTAAGCTGAATTAAAAATAAATCTTCAAAAGAAAACCGGTTTTTGGCTGCGTCGGCATGTTCAAAAGATTCGGGAAAGTGCAACTGCCAAACAGCCTCGTTTATTGGCAAAAATTTATATTTTTTTATAATGTCTGCAGGCAAAGTTTCCTGAATTTGTTCTCCAAATCTGTAAAGCAAGGGTTTTATTACGTATCTTAGCCAGCGGGAGGTGACTCCTCTTGTTTCTGAGTAAACCGGTACAATACGTCCGGTGTGAGTGAGTTCTTCATTTTCTCCAATTTCGTTTATCCTTTCGTGAACAGGATTATTTAAATAAATACCCTCTTTTGCCAGAGCAACTTTTCCTGCCACACAAACAAAATCATCTTCGTGCAAACTTTTTGCCAGGTATGGCTGGTTAAACCAAATAATTTTTATTTCTCCTGTTTGATCTTGAATTGTGGCGGTTGTCATTTGTAGCCATTTTTTCCAAGTGTGGGAAGCTTCTATTTCGGTTATTACTCCTTGCACGCAAACAGCCTCACCAATTTTTTGGCGGGCGTCCTGAATGGAAATTATTTCTGAAAAGTCGTCGTATCTTGCGGGGAAATAAAAAAGCAAATCCTGAATTGTTTTAATTCCAAATTTTTTCAGTTTTTTGGCATAAACCGCGCCAACTTTTGGTAATTCTTCAACGTTTGTTGAAAGAGAAATCATAATTTTTAATTATAACGCGCCATTTTTCTTCCTGAAAAATGGCGCTTTTTTACGCGAATGCGTCACTTGGAGAATTCCCCAAGAAAAGCCCTGGCATTTGCCAGCCATTCCATTTCGTGCTGTTTGAGAACATGCCGTTTCTCCTGCCATTCAACTCTTTCCACAAGAACCGCGAAAACGAAAAGTGACAAATTGCCTCTTCTCACTTCCATTTCCAGCGGTCTCAAGAGATCGGGGAGCGAACAGCGGTGCCTCTCTCTGTATGAGGTAATCGATCTGTTTGCATCCGTTCTCTGTTTGGGAGAAAACTCATTCATATAGCACCTCCTTTCCGGTGCAAAAACAAGGGCGCAATTTGAAAGAACAACAGCGTTCTTTACATGTGCGCCCAGCGGGAGTTGAACCTACATTTCAGCCTTCGCAGGGCCGCGTTCTATCCATTGAACTATGGGCGCGTTTCTACCTTTACTTTAGGGTATTTTTAATGTAATGTAAAGAAAATTGGAGGAGTCGTATAATGGTTATTACAAGAGATTGCTAATCTCTGCCCCTCACGGGGCCTGTGGGTTCGAGTCCCACCTCCTCCGCCTTTTAATTTGTGAATGAAAATGAAATATTTAATTTTTGATTTTGATGGAGTCTTAGCTGATACTTACGAAGCGC
>Ga0172379_10004325_pt1 | contig 21165 bp, 17 predicted proteins | sample GrowelOW334metaG_FD_119756 | JGI IMG/M metagenome (GOLD analysis project Ga0172379, IMG submission 119756) | Groundwater microbial communities from an aquifer near a municipal landfill in Southern Ontario, Canada - Groundwater well OW334 metaG | ecosystem: Environmental > Aquatic > Deep...
AAAGTTAAAAGTTACAGCTCAAAATTAAAAGTTAAAAATTTAAATTTAAAAGTGTCCGGCAAACATAATTTTTCCAATGCGATGGCGGCAATGACCGCGGCGCGGGCGTTGGGCGTAGAAGATAAAATTTCTATCGAGGCCCTAAACGATTTTTCCGGCACTTGGCGGCGGATGGAATATAAAGGCGAGGTCAATGGCGCCAAAATTTTTGACGATTACGGCCATCATCCGACGGAAATCAAAGCGACGCTTGAAGGGGCGAGAGAATTGTTGGGAAAAAATCCCCCCCAGCCCCCCTTTCTAAAGGGGGGAGAAAAACTCTGGTGCGTTTTCCAGCCTCATCAATATCATCGGACCTATGATCTGTTTGATAAATTTGTCGGCGCTTTTGGCTCAGCCGACAAATTGATTTTATTGCCCATTTACAGCGTGGCCGGCCGGGAAGACGAAGAAATAAAAAAGAAAGTCAGTTCGGAGTTGTTGACCAAGTCGTTGATCGCTAGTAGCGAATCGCCGGACGGAAAAGAGATAATCTATCTGGAAAATTTTGACAAAACAGCGGAATATTTGAAAAAAAATCTCGCGCCGGGCGACCTTTGTTTGATTATGGGCGCGGGCGATATCTATAAATTAACAAGCAAGTTATTTAAATAAAATCGGATAAAAATAGATTTTAATTTCTGTCGCTTAAATGCTATCGCTTTTAAGCGGCAAGTTTTTTATTTAGTTATCCACAGGCATTGGACCTTGCGCTCGATTTGGTGGATGGTATAATCGGCCATAGAAACGAAATTTTCTCCGAACTAGGCGGAGAAAATCACGGCAATCAGGGAAAAACAAAATCCCGCCAAAACAAAAACCCCTTTTTCGGGGTTTTTGTTTTTTATGTTATTATAAAAGCATAAGAAAATGAAAAAAATGGTCGGGAAAATTGTCTTTGGCGTTGTTTTTTTGGCGGCCGCCAGCGCGGTTTTTGGTTTTTCCGTTTTCTCCGTTCAGGCCCAGTCATATTTTTATGAGGATTCAGGCGCGCCTTTGATCTTGCCTCGTTCCACTTGGGATAATTCGGCGGCTTTGAATAAATTGATGACCTGGATTCCCGAAGCCTTGATTTCCGCCACTTCCACTTCCGATTGGCAGCCGGTGGAAAGAATTGTAGTTCATTACACGGCCACGCCCAACAATGATCCTTTGTCGGCAATCGAACGAATTCAGAGCATTTATCGGTATCATGCGGTTTTGAACGGCTGGGGCGACATCGGCTATAACTATTTGATCGATCAAAAGGGGAATATTTACGAAGGAAGATTCGGCGGCAACGGAGTTCGGGCCGCCCATGCTTACAACAGCAAATTAAAAAATAATTATAATTACGGTTCAATCGGTATTTCGCTTCTCGGCACCTATGATAAAAGCGATATCACGCCTCAAATGTATGATTCGTTGGAAAGATTGATCGGTTGGCTTGGCGCTTTGAATGGTCTTGATGTGGCGCAAACAAACAAAACCAGTTTAATTTGGAATTCGGAAACTTTGAGTTTCAGTTCCCAGCTTTCCGCCCCGGTTATTTTGGGTCATCACGATCTGGACGCCACCAAAACGGATCCCGGCGCCATCAATTTGAAAAAAATTCGCGAGGCGGCGGTTCAGTATAAAACGAAATTTGAAAACTATGTTTATCGTTCCGCCAATTCCGCCAAAATTTACAAAATTTTAAACGGCAGCCGGAAAACTTACGCTTCTTTGAACGAACTTTTGGCAGCGGGGCAAAATTATTCTCTTTTGGTTTCTTTGTCCGATTCCCAACTCGGTCTTTTTTCGGAAACAAGATTTTTGAAATTTCCGGACGGTTCGCTTTTACGGATTAAAAATCAAAATGAGATCTATTTGATCGAAGACGGGAAAAAACGGGTTTTTCAAGCTTCGGCTGCTGAATTTTCCAAACTTGGTTTCAGTTTTGCCAATGTTCGCGAGGTGGAAGCGGGGGAATTGGATAAATATCCGCCAGGTTTGACTATAAAATTCGCTTCTCCTCAAAACCGGCTTTTAAGCGAGGGTCAAAAAGTCTATCAATTAAAAGACGGGAAAAAGCGCTGGGTGGCGTCTCTTAATCTTTTTAATTATCTGGGATTTAAATGGTCCAATGTGAAAAAATCCCAGGAATCGGAAAATTATTTGGAAGGCGCGCCGCTTTCTTATCCCGACGGGACGCTTTTGCGCGTTGAAGGCGACGCCGATGTCTATTTGATAAAAGGAGGCGCGCCGGGACATGTTGACGGAGCCACTTTTAAAAAGAAAAAATATTCTTGGTCGAAAGTATTGATCGTTACCGCGGCTGATTTTGAAGCGATTTACGGGATAAAGAAATCTTCCGTGGCGTCTGTTTCCTCAAACAGCCCTTCACCCGTTCCTTCACCGACGCCCGCGCCAACGCCTCTTCCTTCTTCTTTTTTGTCAGGGCAAACTCCGACTCCCGCGCCTTCGCCTGTCTCCCAATCTTTTTTGAAAAAACTGCGCGTGGCGTTGGGAGAAGTTTCCGGCAGTATTTTTGAATTCACTTCGAATGCCGATTTTGATGTTTTGAATAAAGCCGGCCAGGTTATCATTTCCAAAAAAGCCGGCGAGAAATTTTCTTATCAAATTCCCGCGCAAAAAACGGAAGCGTTCGTTAAAGTTGTTTCAAAAGTTGAAAACGGAATTTTAACGGCAAATTCTTTTGAAGATCATCCGGCTTGGAAGCCGAGTTTGAATTATAACGAATTCCGGGGAAATTTGGAGATTATTTATTCTCCAAAAAGCGCTAAAATCTGGTTGGTTAATGAGCTGGATTTGGAAGACTATGTTAAAGGAGTGTCTGAAATGTTGGATGATGATCCCGAGGGGCATCTTAAAGCGATGATCTTGGCTTCCCGGACTTACGCTTATTCTTATCTTTTGAAAGATGGAAAATACGGCGCGGACGAGGTTTTTCATTTGAAAAATACGACCGCGGATCAGCTTTATAAAGGCTATGGCCGTGAGAAACTTGCGCCCAAAATCGTCGCGGCGGCTGAGGCGACACGAGGCGAAATAATCGTTTTTAACAATGAACCAATTACCGCGGCTTTTTCTTCCGGAGCTTCGGAAATTCAAAAAACCGGCACCAAAAACGCTTGCGTTGTTTGGGGCCAGAAATTTTGCGAAAACGCTTATTCATATTTGAAAGGCGGAGCAAAAGATCCGGTCAACACCCCCTATAATTATTCTTCTTGCTCGGCCGCCAATCATTGTGTCGGGCTTTCAGCCGCCGGTTCCCGGGAAATGGCTCGGCAAGGAAAAACCTATCAAGAAATCTTGAAAAATTATTATTCGGGAGTGGAGATAAAGAAATTTTATTAATAAAATAGATGTCATTCTGAGCCCCGCTGCGGCGGGGCGAAGAATCTATGAAAAATTATTATACCTACATCGCCACAAATTTTACAAACACCGTTCTATACACGGGTGTTACTAATAACCTATATCGGAGAATGTATGAGCATAAAAACAGCTTGGTCGAAGGATTTACAAAAAAATATAAGATAAATAAACTAATATTTTATGAAATTTTTTCTAATCCCGAAGATGCAATACGATCCGAGAAAAAAATAAAAGGTTGGATTAGAAAAAAGAAAATAGAATTAATAGTTGCGAAAAATCCTAAATTTATTGATCTTTTAGATTCTTCGCTTCGCTCAGAATGACAGAGAAAAAAGTTTTTATCATTATCGTGAATTTCAACGGCTGGCCGGACACGCTTGAATGTTTGGCGTCTTTGGAAAAAATAGATTATCAAAATTTTGAAGTGATTTTAATTGATAATGGATCTAAGGGAAATTTCCAATTTCCAACCTTGCCTACCGGCAGGCAGGTTTCCAATTTCCAATTAAAGATTAATTTTATACAAAACAAAGAAAATTTAGGTTTCGCCGCCGGAAATAATCAAGGAATAAAAATCGCTTTGGAGCAAAATGCCGATTATGTTTTGCTTTTAAATAATGACACGGCAGTTGAGCCTGATTTTTTGAAAAAGCTGGTTGAGATGGCGGAGAAGGATAAAAAAACAGGGATTGCCGGGCCGATGATTTACTATTATGACGATAGGCAATTAGCGATTGGCGACAGGCGAATTCAATTCGCGGGCGGAAAAATAAATTGGCTGAAAACAAAAGGGAAACATCAAATTGACTACCGACTACCGACTACCGACTACCGCTTACAACCTAAGAAGCCTGGCGGTGGACGGTGGACGGTGGACGGTGGATATCAAACAGACTATATCACCGGTTGCTGTCTTTTGATAAAACGCGAAGTTATTGAAAAGATCGGTCTTTTGAGCGAAGATTATTTTTTATATTACGAAGACGCGGATTGGTGTTTGCGGGCGAAAAAAGCGGGTTTTGAATGCGTTTTGGCGCGCGAAGCGAAAATCTATCACAAGCAATCAGCCAGCACCGGCGAATTTTCTTATCCTTATATTTATTATCATTCGCGCAACGGCCTTTTGTGTGGTTGGAAAAACGGTCCGAAGATTTTTGTTTTAATTCAAAGTATCTGGATATTTTTTAAACAAGCGGTTAAAATGGCCGTTGGTTGCCGGCGCGCTTGGGCTCGGCCGGTTATGAAAGGCGTGGTCGATTTTTGGCGGGGGAAAAGAGGAAAATTGAAGGGATATTATTAAAATTATGCTAATCGGTATTGATGCTCGCAGTCTTGAAGGAAATCGCACCGGCGTGGGCCGGTATCTTTTGAATTTGCTGAAAGAGTGGACAGATAGATCCTTCGCTACGCTCAGGATGACAAATAATGCGAGATTTATTCTTTATTTCAAAAATGAAATTCCGACGGATTTGCCTCGGTCGGATTTTTTTGAATTTAAACTTTTGAATATTGCCAGCAATGCCAAATTTATTCATTGGAATTTACCGCGAATGGCCGAGAAAGACAAAGCGGATGTTCTTTTTTGTCCCGAATATGTTGCTCCGCTTTGTTATAAAGGGAAAATCGCTTTAACCTTGCACGATATTGTCTATGAAGCGCATCCGGAATGGTTCAAATGGAAAAGTCCGGCCGACAAAATTTTGCTCAAATGGGTTTCCAAAAAATCGGCGCAAAAAGCAGAAATAGTTTTTACCATCTCCGAATTCAGCCGGCAAGAAATTATGGAACATTTTAGAATTGATTCGGAGAAAATAGTTTTGACCTATTTGGGGGTTGATCCGAAATTTTCTACTGCCGGTTTTTTTGAAAATGATCAGCAAAAAATAAAAGAAAAATACGGTCTGGAAAAATTTATTTTGTCCGTCGGGTCGATCTTTGACCGGCGGCATTTGCCAGAAATCATTGAAACTTTTGCCAAAAATGCGGCTGCTCGAAATGATTGGCGATTTTTGATTGTCGGCCAAGACCGGACTTTAAAAAAAAATATCGATGAAATAATAAAGAAAAAAAACGAGTCTTTGGGACGGGAGGCGATCGCAAGGATTGATTTTGCGGACGATTCCGATCTAAAATTATTATATAACGCTTGTGCGTTTTTTATTTATCTTTCCGATTATGAAGGTTTTGGTTTGCCGCCATTGGAAGCGATGGCTTCGGGCGCGCCCGTCATAACGAGTTCGGCCGCGTCTTTAAAAGAAGTGGCGGGCGGAGCCGCAATCTTGATTCGCGACAACTCAAATTCTGAGGAAATCGGTTTGGCGATGAAAAGTTTGATGGAGGACGAAAATTTAAGAAGAGAATTGTCGAAAAAAGGCAAAGAGCAGGCGGCGAAGTTTTCTTGGAAAGAATGCGCCAGAATCACTTTGGAAGCGTTGATGAAAATAAGAAAATAGGACTGGATCGGTTCGGCTGGTTGTTGAAAAAACATCGTGAGACGCGCCCGCCTCTTCAATTTTTAGAGCTTTTAAGGCGCGGCGAGCGTTGAGCCGCCGCCGAATGATTATTTATTTTTATTGATTTACGGCGGCGGCGGTTTTTGAAACAACTTGCCGAACCGATTATTAATTTTTATGAAAAAATATTTTACTCCTCTTGGTATTATTTTCGCTCTGGAAATATTGGTCGTTTTTCTGGCGGCTTTGGGCATTGCGCCGCGCGAAATAATTTTATTTTGGACAGGACTCGCGGTTTTTTTTGTGATTTTTTCGCCGCCCAAAGAATCTCTTTGGCTTATTTTGGCCTCTATTCCTCTTTTTGCCGCTTTGCCCGTTTTTGATTCTTTCGACACCATGGCCAATTGGCGTCTTTTGATGCTGATCCTGTTTTTCAAGGTTTTTTGGAATAAAGAAACTTTGGTTGAAGCTAAAAATTATTTGAAAAATTGGCGCCGGCCGGAAATTTTGTTCTTGATTATTTTTTTCTTGTTGGCCGCGCTTTCGATCTTTATTGCCTCGTTCAAGATTTTGGCAATCAAAAAATTGATTTTTATCGTGAACGCTTTTTTTCTTTTTTTGATCGTCAAGCGATTGGCGCGGGATGAAAAATCGGTTTTGGAAATTTGGCGGGCTTTGGCTGCGGGCGGGGGGATAGTGATTTTGGCGGCTTTAATCCAGTTTTTAGCGGTAATTTTTGTACCTCTTTTTAATTTTTGGCAGTTTTGGGCCATAAAAGTCATCAGCGCTTTTTACGGCGAGAATTTGGCTCATTTGCTTTCTTATTCCAACACCTGGTTCGCTTATTATTCTTCCGCGCCGCCGACTTTGCGTCTTTTTTCCGTTTTTCCCGATTCCCATTCTTTCGCCATGTTCAATTTGTTGATAATCCCGGTTTTTTTGAGTCTAGCTTTGTTTTTTAAGGATAAGAAAAGAAAAAGAATATTTTTTTGGATTTTGACGGCGTTGGCTCTGTTTTCCGTGGCTTTTTCCGGTTCGCGCGGCGCCTGGCTTAATGTCGCGCCGGCGCTTAGCGCGATTCTTTTCATTTTGCGCCGGAAAATAGAATATTTTTTGACCGCTAAGGCCGCCTGGACCTTGATCCTTTTTATTGTTCTTTTTGTTTTCTCCGCTGCTTGGCCGCCGGTTTTTTATCAATTTCAAGCTTGGCAAAAAGGGGAGGGTTTTTCCGGAAAATTTTCTTTCTTTGAACGCGCCAAATCCATTTCGGACGCCGACGAAATTTCCAATAAGGGCCGGCTTCAAATTTGGCAAGCTTCGTTTGATTCGGTCAAAAAAAATCCGATTTTGGGAGTGGGGCTCGGCAACTATGTTGAAGTTTTAGATGAAAATGTTTCCGCGGCTAAAAAAGGCGCTTCCGCGCACAATCTTTATCTTGATTTCGCTTGCGAGATCGGACTTTTCGGCGCCGCGGCTTTGATCGCGATTTTTGCCTTGATTTTGAAAAGAGCCTGGCTTGTTTTTCGGCATTCAAGGGAAGAATATTTCAAATTTTTCGGCTTGGTCTTTTTAATTTACTTTTTTTGGATTTTAGGATATAGTTTCTTTGATGTGGTGCTCCTTAATGATAAGGTGCTTTTATTGTTTATGGCGGTCTTGGGTATTCTTTATAGCTTAAAAATTTCGAAAAAAGCCGAATCTTGAATTAAGAATTATGAATCATGGATTAAATTCATAATTCGTTATTCGTAATTCAAATCAATGGTTTCAATTTCCCTTCTCCTTTACAAACCCGGTTTTTATTTAAAACCGTGCCTGGAATCGGTTTTCAGGCAAAATTTTCGGGATTTTGAGCTGATCGTGATTGATAACAATTCCGCCGACGGCACGGCGCAGAAAGCGGAAGAGATCTTAAAATCGCAAGGAATCGGGATCAATTGGCGTTTGATAGTTAATGAAAATAATTTGGGTTTTGCCGCGGGGCAAAATCTAGGAATTCGAGAATCAAAAGGGGAATTTATTCTTTTGTTGAATCAAGATGTGATATTGGATGATAATTTTTTAAAAAACATAATCGAGATTTTTAATAAAGATCAAAAGATGGGCGCGGGGCAAGGAAAACTTTTGCGTTTAAGGATCAATGGGGAAAAAATTGAAAAGACGGATTTTATAGATAACGCCGGCCTGAAAATCTTTAAAAATCGCCGGATAATCTCCCGGGGCCAAGGAGAAAAAGACGCGGGTCAATTTGAAAAAGAAGAAGAGATATTCGGCGCGGACGGCGCGGCGCCGGTTTATCGAAAAGAATCGTTGGAAGACGCGAAGATCAACGGCGAATATTTTGACGAAGATTTTTTCATGTATAAAGAAGATGTGGACCTGGCTTGGCGTTTGCGGCTTCTGGGTTGGAAAACATTTTTGGAACCTCGGGCTTTGGCTTGGCACAGCCGGACAGCCGGGGAAAGCGCTGCCAAGAGTTATTTGGGAATCTGGCGTGAACGGCGAAAAATAAACAAAAAAGCCAAATTCTTTTCTTTTCGGAATCAGCGCTGGATGCAGATCAAAAATGAACAACCAATTTTATTCTTTAAGCATATTTTTTGGTGGTTGCCCAAGGAGATTATTTCCTGGGCTTATGTCCTGTTTTTCGAAAGTTATACTATAAAAGCGATAGAAGAATTTTTTTCCCGATTGCCAGAGTTCAGGCAAAAAAGAAAAATAATCATGGCGCGAAAAAGAATAAATGCCGGAGAAATGGAAAAATGGTTCGATTAAAAAATTATGGCTGATTTTGAAATCAACGACGAAAATTTAAAAACCGGTTTTTTGGAAGAACAAAAACCCCGCTGGCGGCGTTATATTTTTGCCGCCTGGATTTTCGCTTTGGCTGTCATTTTTGTGACTTTGGGCGGAGCGCTGGTTTGGAAAACAAGCTTTACTTATTCCCAGATGAAGATCGGCAACGCCAAGGGCCTTTTGCCTCTTTCCGAATCGACTCCCAAACCGGATGCGGATCGGATAAATATTCTGCTTTTGGGTTTGCGGGGCGAGGAAGATCCTAATGGCGGTCTTTTGACCGATTCCATAATGGTTTTAAGCTTGAAAAAATCAACCGGCCAAGCGGCTTTGATCTCCGTGCCCAGAGACCTGTATGTTAAAATGCCCGGAGAAGAATACAAAGAAAAAATAAATTTTGCTTACGCTTTGGGTTTTGAAAAGAAAGGTTCGGCCGGCGCTTTGCTTTACAGTAAGACGGCTGTATCTAAAGTTACCGGTCTTTATATCAATTATGCCGTGGCGGTAAATCATCAAGCTTTTAGAGAGATAGTGGATATTCTCGGGGGGATTGATATTGTTTTGGACAAGCCTTTCCGGGAAGATCAGCAATTTTCGAAAGAAATGATCATTGATCTGCCGTCCGGCCAAAATCATTTGAACGGCACCACCACTCTTTATTTTGTCCGTTCTCGATTTACCACGAGCGATTTTGACCGCGCTCGGCGCCAACAGCAGGTGGCGCTGGCTATAAAAGACAAGGCTTTTTCTCTGGGCGTGATTTCCAATCCCGTCAAAGTTTTTCAAATTTTGAATTCTTTCGGCAAAAATGTGCGTTTTGATCTGCCTCTTTCCCAGATCAAAGATCTGATTTCTTTGGCTGAAAAATTCGGCAGTGAAAAAATAACCCATAAAGTTTTTGATACCACTGAAGCAGGATTGCTTTATGCTTCTAAGACCGAAGGCGGCGCTTATATTTTATTGCCGGTCGGGGATGATTTTAAGAAAATACAGGAAGTTTGCCAGAATATATTCAATTAGATCTCGGGCTCGGCACTCGCTTCTGAAAACGTCTGATTTTCCCCAGCGAGGAAAATCAGACTCGCGCAGATTTTGCTCGCTCATCCCGCCTGCGGCGGGATACCTTGCCTGCTCGCAAAACTGAGCGTTTCAGAAAGCGAATGCCTCGCTCTCATTTTTTTAGTTTTTTGCACAGATTTTATGAAATTATCGGTCATTATTACCAATCACAAAACACCCGAACTTCTGGATCTTTGCCTGGAATCCGTCAAAAAGGCGGCCGTTGGTTTGGATTACGAAGTTTTTATTTCGGATTCGGAAGTCGGTTTGGAAAAAGACGGTTGGACAGGGAAAGGAACCGATAAGATAAAATATTTTCCCTTTGAAAAAAATGTCGGTTATGCTAAATTGGTTAATAAGGGATTGGCCGAAGCCAAGGGAGAATTTGTTTTGATTCTGAACGCGGATATTATTTTGGAAGAAGATTCTTTGAAAAAAATGATAAGCTTCTTTGAGAACGAGCCAAGAGCGGGAATTCTGGGGCCGAAACTTTTGAATTTCAACGGTTCAACGCAGGCTTCGCGTTTTCGATTCTATAAGCCCAGCACAATTCTTTTTCGGCGCACTTTTTGGAAAAAAACTTCTTGGGGGAAAAAAGAATTGGCGCGGTTTTTGATGGAAGATCAGGATATTGAAAAAATTCACGAAGCGGATTGGCTGCTCGGCGCCGCTTTGATGGTCCGGCGGCGGGCTTTGGAAGAAGTGGGGTTGATGGACGAAAGATTCTTTCTTTATTTTGAGGATGTTGATTGGTGCCGGCGTTTCAAGGAAAAGAATTGGCAAGTTGTTTATTTTCCCGAAGCGGTGATGCATCATTATCACGGCCGGAAGAGCAAAAAAAGCGGGGGATCGGCCGATCTTTTTTTTAATCGATATGTTTGGATCCATATTTTCAGCGCTTTTAAATATTTCTTAAAGTATCGATAATAAATTTATGGGAAGAAAAATAATCAATTCGTTTTTTGCGATAATTTTGATCGGCGCCGTTTTCTATGCCGGTTTTTATTGCGGTCAAAATTATCAGCCTTCCGTTGAAAAAATAGAAGGAATTGCGAATCTGGAAATAAATAAACCGGCTGACGTCGATTTTACTCTTTTCTGGGACGCGTGGGCCCGCGTTCAGGAAAAGTTCGTTAATCGTTCGGACTTGGATCGTCAAAAGATGGTTTATGGCGCGATTGCCGGCATGCTTTCGGCCTTGGACGATCCATATACGGTCTTTATGACGCCCCAAGAGAAAAAAGATTTTTCCCAGTCCATGCAGGGAAATTTCGAAGGGATCGGCGCGGAAATCGGCATCAGAAAAAATGTTTTGACGGTTTTGTCTCCCATCCAGAATTCGCCGGCCGAGAAGGCGGGATTGAAAGCGGGAGATAAAATTTTAAAAATAGACGATAAATCTTCGGAAGGTTTGACTGCGGATGAAGCGGTCAGTCTGATCCGGGGAAAAAAGGGGACGAAAGTCAAATTGGCGATTTTGAGAGGAGATTGGAAAGAATCCAGGGAATTTACAATCGTTCGGGATAAGATAAATGTGCCGATAGTGAAACTTGAAACGGAAAAAACTTCTTCGGGCAAAGAGATAGCCAAAATAACTTTGAGCCAATTTACGGAAAATTCCGCCGCCGAGTTTCAAAAAGCGGTTCAAAATATTTTGGGATCGAAAAGCCAAGGTCTTGTTCTTGATTTGCGGAACAACCCGGGCGGTTATCTGAATTCGGCCGTGGAGATCGCCGGTTGGTTCTTGCCGGAAGGAAAAGTGGTCGTAACAGAAGATTACGGCGATGATAAAAAAATAATTCATTACAGCGAAGGCGGCAATGAATTGTCAAAATATCCGTTGGTCATTTTGATCAACGAGGGTTCGGCTTCGGCTTCGGAGATTCTGGCCGGCGCTTTGAAAGACCATTTGGGAACCAAATTGGTCGGTCAAAAAAGTTATGGAAAAGGATCAGTGCAGGAATTGGAACAATTAAAACAGGGAACGGCGATAAAAATCACGGTGGCTAAATGGCTGACACCCTCGGGGCATTCCATTATGGACGCGGGGCTTGAAGCGGACGAGAAAGTGGAATTGACGGCCGAGGATATTGATAACAGCCGCGACCCGCAATTGGAAAAGGCTATTGAGATGTTGAAATAAAGATCCGGCAAAGGCATTTGCCAAGATTTAGGGAGATAAGGTAAAATGGAAAAAGGAGGGAATAAATTTTAAGAGATAAATTAATCAAGTATGAAAGTGATTTTACTTCAAGATATTCCAAAGATCGGCAAAAAATTTGACGTCAAGGAAGTGGCTGACGGCTACGCCCGCAATTTTTTATTGCCGGAAGGTTTGATTAAACCGGCAACCGAAGAGGCGCTGAAAATTTTGGAAGCGGAAAAGGCGGCGGCGGCCAAAAAAGCCGAAGAAGAATTAAAAGAAGCGGAAAAAACGGTTTCCCAACTCGATGGACAGGAGATTGAACTTTTCGCCAAAGCGGATGAAAGCGGAAAACTTTTTGGCGCAATCACGCCGCTTAAAATAGCCAAGGTTTTGAAAGAAAAAGGTTTTGAAGCCAAGAAGAGTCAGGTAAAAATTCCGGAGCCCATCAAAACGATCGGCGAGCATGAAATAACTCTTGAAATGGAACACGGACTGGAAGCGAAAATAAAACTTATTGTTTCAGAACAATTAAAAGAAGATCAAAAAGAGGAAGACTTGGAGTAGAAAGTTGAATTCAGATTTGGCCAAGCTAAGCTTGGCCGCCTCCGCTGAATTCAGTTTTTTACCGAGTCGGTTTTTTATGGCAAAATACATTTTTGTGGCCGGCGGCGTTATGTCCGGCGTCGGCAAAGGCATTGCGACGGCTTCAATTGCTAAAATCCTGCAAGCGCGGGGTTTTCGAGTCACTTCTATCAAAATTGATCCTTATGTCAATGTGGATGCCGGCACTATGAACCCCACCGAACACGGTGAGGTTTTTGTTTTGGACGAGGGTACGGAATGCGACCAGGATATGGGAAATTACGAAAGATTTTTGGGGCTTTCTTTCCCCGCGATAAATTATATGACCACAGGCAGTGTTTATCAGAGAGTTATTGAGCGCGAACGTAATTTGGAATATGGCGGCCGGTGCGTGGAAGTGGTGCCTCATATTCCCATGGAAGTTATTGAAAGGATTGAAAAAGCGGGCCGTCTCGCCAAAGCGGATTTTGTTACGGTGGAAATCGGCGGTACGGTCGGCGAATATCAGAACGTTCTGTTTTTGGAAGCGGCCAGAATGTTGAGATTAAAAAAACCGGGCGATGTTCTGTTTGTACTTGTCAGCTATCTGCCAATACCGGCCAAAATCGGCGAAATGAAAACTAAACCCACGCAATACGCGGTGCGGACATTAAATTCGGCCGGCATTCAGCCGGATATTATTATTGCCCGGTCTTCGGTGGCTTTGGATAAAAAACGAAAAGAGAAAATCGCTTTGAATTGCAACATGCGCGAACAGGATGTGATTTCCGCGCCCGACATTGAAAGCATTTATGAAGTGCCGTTGAATTTTGAAAAAGATAATTTGAGCGGATTAATTCTGGAAAAATTAAAATTAAAAGGCAAGGATTCGGATCTGAAAGAATGGCGCGATTTCGTGAAAATTTTAAAATCGGCGAAAGACCCGGTCAAAATCGGCATTGTGGGCAAATATTTCGGCACGGGCGATTTTATGCTTTCCGACGCTTATATTTCGGTGATCGAAGCGGTCAAGCATGCTGTTTTTCATTTTAAACGCCGGCCCGAGATCAGCTGGTTGAACGCCGAAGAATATGAAAAAAATCCCAAAACTTTGGCTGATTTGAAAAAATACGACGGGATAATTGTACCGGGGGGATTTGGCGAACGGGGGATAGAAGGCAAGATTAAAGCAATCGAGTTTTGCCGGAAAAATAAAATTCCGTTTTTCGGGCTTTGCTATGGCATGCAGCTTTTAGTGGTTGAATTCAGCCGGCATCTTTGCGGTTTGAAAGACGCCCATACGACCGAGATCGACCGGGAAACTAAAAATCCCGTGATTGATATCATGCCCGAGCAGAAAAAAAATCTGGCGGATAAAAATTTCGGCGCAACGATGAGACTCGGCGCTTATCCGGCGGCCGTCAAGGAAAAAACGATTGCTTTTACGGCCTATCAAAAACATTTAATTTCCGAACGCCATCGCCATCGCTGGGAAGTGAATCCGGATTACCGGGAATTGCTGGAAAGCAAAGGTTTGGTCTTTTCCGGCGCGTCTCCCGACGGCCGGCTGATGGAAATTGCGGAACTGCCTAAAAATATTCATCCGTTTTTTGTGGGCGTGCAATTTCATCCGGAATTCAAATCCGCGCCGTTGGCGCCGCATCCTTTGTTCAAGGAATTCATCAAGGCTTGTTTAAAATAAAAAAACATCCCCGCTTTTTGCGGGGATGTTTTTTGAGATAAAATATTATTTAGCCGGAACCACATTTACTATTTTGCAGAATCTTTTTTCGCCGTTGAATTTTTTCATATTTCTTTCGGTAAATTTCACAATGCCTTCCGCCAGAGAATAAAGAGTATCGTCATTGCCGCGCCGGACGTTTTTTCCGGGAAAGAATTTGGTGCCTCTTTGGCGAACCAAAATACTGCCGGTTTTGGCTTTTTGGCCCGAGAAAAGTTTAACGCCCAGATACTTAGGTTGGGAATCGCGGCCTAAATGGGTTGAACCCGCCGCTTTTGTATGTGCCATATTTGGTTTAGAATTAGGTTAAGAAATCAATAGAAACAGCATAGCAAATAAAAAATCTTATGTCAACGGATTTTTGGTTTAAAACAGGGGAGCGGATAAAAGAAAATCAGGCGGACCTGGCTTTGGTCTTGGGCTTTGTTTTAGTGGCTCTTTTATCATTTGGCGCCGGCTATCTTACGGCGCCCGGCAATGTTAAAAATTCTTTGATAATTGAAGAGCCCAATGCTTCCTCGACAGGTTTTTATAATCAATCGGCCGCAGCGGGGAGCGCGGCGTCTTTGCAGGAAAAGGGGCTTTTGGTGGCCAGCCGGGGCGGGAAGAAATACCATTGGCCTTGGTGTTCTTGGGGCAAGAAAATAAAAGAAGAAAATCAGATTTGGTTTAATTCCGAATCGGAGGCAAAAACGGCCGGCTATTCGCCTTGTGCTTGCATCGAGAGTTCGGCGCCGGCGGGGTATACGGCAGAGTAGTGAACAAGTGAACAAGTAAACAAGTGAAGAAGAGAAGAAATTAATAATAAAAAACCGCTTCCTTTTTTGGAGGCGGTTTTTGTTGGTTGCGTCATTCGTCTTGTTCTTCGGGCACCTCTTTCTTTGAGGAAAAAAGACCGAAAACAATCAAATATGAGACGACGCAAGAAAAAAAGATAAAGATCAGATAATGCACCGTCGCAAGATTTGTGAAAGAAATATTTTCCAGATGCAGCGTTGCTAATGTTAAACAAAGAAGAAGACTGAATGCAACTTGTAAAATACGCTCATCAAGCCTAAGCTTTTTAAAAGAGCGTATTGTTCCGCCAATAATAAGAAAAAATCCAGTTATAAAACCAAACCATTCATACAAACCCAAGTTTGGATTCGATCTTATTAAAAGCGTTGTTCCTGCCGCAATAAAAGCGAAAAAGATTAAACTTTGTCTTAGATGAAATTTTTCTTTTCCTTCTCGATGACCGATTGTCACTATCACAAAAATAAGAAAGGCGGGGACGAGAGAAAAAAACAAGACATCGGAAATATAAGACTTGTTTCCCTCTTCTTTCTCAGTGGAAGTTTCGAATGTTTCCCATTGTCCTCTTATATGAGAGAGTCCGATCCTTGTTTCCGACCTAATATATTTAATATCGGGCCAGGGAAAAATCGGATTGACCTCTTTTTTTTCCGTCGCAGAAATAAGAATATCCGGTTTTTCGCCTTTTAAGACCGGAATCAATGTCTTTAAGGAATCATCTGGCACGCCTTCCGGGCGGGGATATCTTCCGGTTTCGAGCGGTTCGACAGTCGTTTTGACCGAATAAAGAATCAGTTGACCGTTTTCGGCTTTTATTGAATCGCCGAAAATAACAACGGGTTCTTCCTGTGCGCCGCAGATATTCGCGTCAAGCGCCAGAGCCGTGATCAGGCTTGCGAGAACGAGCATAAAGCGTTTCATTGCAACCTCCTTTTGAAGGTTTAGGATTTTTTTGTTTTTATCTTGCGTTTATTCTGTTGTTAAAAAACGATCGGTTAATAAATTAATTTAACATACAAAATCTTTTAAAGTCAAGGATTGAAATAAAAACAGGGGATTGGATCCCCTTGAATTTAGGTTTTTATTTTTTTCTCTTTTTTAAAAGAGAAAGTTTTATATTCTTTATCGATTTTTTTCGCGCCTTCGATTTTTTCTTTGACGGAAAAAGGAACTTCTTTTAAAAGTTTCTTTAATTTCGTTTCGTCTATTTTTTGAACTTCTGGCCATTTCCCCAGCGGTTCCAGAATGGCTTTCAATGTTTCACTGTCATATTTGAAGCGTTGAATAAGCTGGCGGGAAATATAGCCGTCGTCGGAAAAAAGACGTTCCATATTTTCCTGCTCCATAAATTTGGACAAATTCGATTTTATCTCATCCATTTTTTTATCCCGTTCATCGATTTCGTTCTTTAAAGAGACATAATCTTTAATCAGCGCTTTGACGTCCTGGTCGTTGAAAAATATTTTTTCTTCGACGAATTTGTGTTTGAAGAGCGGACAGAAACGCTGATATTCGCACCAATCGCAGAGGGGCGAGGGCAAGGGTTGGAATTTTCCTTCTTCTTTCGATTTTTTTATCTTTTCCATGCTCTTGATAATCTTTTCCTTGGTAATCTCAATATCTTCGGGCGCGCGAAGACTGGAAAGTTTCTCTCCGTGTTTTAAGAAATAAAGACTGACTTTTATCGGTTTTTTTTCTTCGATGATAGAAGGCCAGCGATTGGCCAATCCCAAGTGATAAACCGAAAGTTGAAGATTTTCATTGACGCTTTGTTGCGACGGCATTTTTTTGGCGGTTTTATAATCGATTACTTCAAAAACGCCGTCCTCGGTTTTGTCGATGCGGTCGATTTTGCCGGTAATAAGATGCATTTCATTGCCGGTTTTGATGGGCGATTCAAAAGGAGTTTCCAGCGCCAAGATGTTGAATTTTGCCGGATAATTTTTGGCGTAATATTCTTTGAGAATTTTGACCGCTTGCGAGAACGATGCCGCATTCTCTCTTTCGTCTTCGTAGATCGAGGCGTCCCAATTGTCGGAAAGATATTTTAAAATTTCTTCTTCGGAGGGAATGAAAAGGCCGGGTTCGTGCAAGACTTTTAAAACGCTGTGCAAGAGGGTGCCAAAAAGCGCCTCTTTCGATTTTTTGGTTTTGAGGCGGTCCAGATATTGGAATTTGAATTTGAGCGGACAGCGTTGGAAACTTTCTAACGCCGAGTATGAAAGACGCATATTTTCTTGATTTTATCACAGGGGAGGCGAGGGGGGCAATGAAAGAGAGGAGAGGGGAGAAAAAAGAAGTGTTTTTTGTTTTATTATTTTTGAAAATAAAAATATAAAAATAAATATTATTCAATTATTAAAAAAATTATTTATTAAGGTTTCGTCAAGGCTGTTCCACGGAGCTGTGGATAACTATGAGGGGAGGAATAGATACAACGTCGCACAAGATACCTTTTGCGACGTTGTTTTAAGGGAATGAACGGAGAAGACTTCTTTTGGAAGAAAAAATAAATTCCATTCCCCTTTTGGCGGACAAAAAAATTTTTGAAATATTTTTCGCTGTTTTGGATATAAAAATAAAAAAATATTTTTTCCTCTTCTCCGCCGGCCGGGCCGTATCTTGTTTTTAAATTATCTATTTCGTTTTGCGGGTTTGAACCCCGGCGCTCGGACCTTGGTCAAAAACCCTAAAAACCCGAAAATAGCCCAAAATCGTTATTTTTGGGGTTTGGCGAAGGTTTTATAATCTTTCATCCTTTTTGACGCTTTGGGTCTTTTTCCTTGAAAAACCGGCCAATTGGCCTTATACTCGGAATTAAGGAAGAAAGCTCTTTATAAACGATTTTAGAGCGAAAAATAGAAGAGGTTTTTAGGCCTTTTTGAGAAGTTCTTTATTTAATGATTACGTCGCACAACATTATAGGCTAGGAGTCTCAAAATGAAAGAAGATCTTTTTACCGCCCTTGCTCTTGTTTGTTGCGGTTTGGCGCTTGTTATTTTGGGTTCCATTTTGTGCCAAATCTTCGGTTCGGCGTTCGGTCTTCATTTTATTGAAAAAGGCGTAATCGAACGAGGCGGAAAAATATTTTTCGTTTTGGCTATTTTAGCCGGATTGTTTTTTTATCTTTCCCGCCCAACAAAAAATCCCTCAATCAAATGAGGGATTTTAATTTCAAGAAATTTTTTATAAATAAGAAAGCGGATTCAAGTCGCCGCCGAGAGGCACCGGGCCGTAAGATTTTTGTTCGATTTTGAAAGTGTTGGTGGCATAAAGCGTGAAATGCAAATGGGCGCCGGTGGAATAACCGGTCGAGCCGGCATAGCCGATAATATCGCCTGCTTTGACCGTTTGGCCGACAGCCACCGACTGAGCCGAGAGATGGGCGTAAAGAGTGGTTAGACCGTTTAGATGGTTGACTGTTATCCATTTGCCGTAAGAATATTTCCCTAAATTTCCTATTCCGGAAATGACGCCGTCGTGCGCCGCACGGATCGGATCGCCTAAATCCGCGTCAACATCGATTCCGTTGTGATAACCACCTTTTTTATTGTTGCAGGCTGGATAAGAACGGCGCGCGAAACTGGTTTGAATGCAGCCGTAGGTCTGGGTCAAAGTTCCTTTAATCGGCCAAAGCAAAAGACCATTTTTGGCGCCCGGCAAAGAATTTGGATTGATGGCTAGCCGCAGTTTTTCTTCGGCTTCGTAGATCTCATTTTCGATCTGTTGCTGTTTTTTTTGCAGTTCCGTCAAAGTCGCCTGATATTGTTTTTCTTGGTTCTTGGAAGTGGCCAAGAGATCTTGTTTCTCGCCTTTTTGATTGTCCAAAACCGCGGTTTTGCCGGAGAGTTGTTTTTTCAAACTTTCCAGTTCGGTTTTTTGGGCTTCATAATCGGTCTTTTGGCCCTCCAAAAGAGTTCTCAGGTCTTTGATGGCGCGGACTTTTTCTTGGACTTTCTTTTGGAGATTTTCGGAATACTGAACCTGATTCAAGAAATCGGAAAGACTTTTATTTTTTAAAATTATTTCAAAAGGCGTTTCTTGGTCGGCTTCGTCGATAGCGAGCAAAATCTCTCCCAGGCCGTTCTTGTTTTTAACCAGTTCCATATTTTGAGTTTCAATTTCCGCGGCCAAGTCTCTGATTTTTAAAGAAGCCGAAGAAATCCTGACTTGCGTCATTCTGACTTCCGCTTCCAGTTGTTTGATCTGGGTTTCTAGGCGGGTAATTTGCGATTTGAGCGTCGTGCTTTGGCTTTGAGTGCTTTTCAGAGCGGTTTTATATTCGGCGATCTGTTTCTCCAACTCCTGAATTTGAGCCTGTTTTTGTTGAATTTCGACTTTCAGATCGTCGGTCAAAGAAGCCCGGACGCCATGATGCGGCGCGAGAGCTAGCAGCAATAAAAAAAATAATAGAGAAAATAAAGTTTTTTTTGTCATTCCGAGCGAAGCGAGGAATCCCTCGCGTATGCGAGATTAAATATTTAAATTGTCAAAATTTGGATTTTTTATTTTTATCAATTCAATTTTCTTTTTCCTTGACCAAGATTTGATTCTTTTTTCGGCTGAGATTGCGTCGTTAGGATTTAAAAACGTTTCAAAAAAGATTAATTTATTTATATTATATTTTTGTGTGAATCCTTTGGTTATTTTATTTTTATGTTCAAACATTCGACGACGTAGATTATTTGTTATTCCGGTATAAAGAGTATTTGATTTATTGGTAGCAATATAAACATAATATTCTTTTTGCATACTTTTTTCTCAAACAAGTTGAGAGATCCCTCACTGCGTTCGGGATGACGCTAATTGATCTTTTCAATCGCCTTCTCAATTCTTACTAAGCTTTCTTCTCTTCTCAATATTTCGGCGATTTCGAACGGCGGCGGGGAGTTTTTTTGACCCGACAAGGCGACTCGCAGAGGCCAGAGCAGCTCTCCCCTGTTTTTGAATTTTTCCGCTTCCGGCATCAGCGCTGATTTTAATTTTTCCAGCGTGAAACTTTCGTCGGAAATTTCCGAAATAATTTTTTGAGAAATTTCCAAAGAATTTTTTATTTCTTCATCGGTCATTTCTTTCCATTTAAGAAGGGTTTTATCATAGGCCGGCAATTCAAAGAAGAAGGCAATATGCTCCCCTGTTTCCGATAAATTTTGTAATCGTTCCTGTTCTAAAATAACAATTTTTTTCAGCCAATTAAAATCTTTTTCTTCCCCCGTTTTAATAATTTTGAACTTTGAACTGTCATTTTGATTTTTGATTTTTGAGTTTTGAGTTTCAATGAAGTTCTTTAAATAAGGCAGGATTTTTTCAATTAATTCATTAGGTGAAAGTTGTTTTATATAATATGCGTTATACCAATTCAATTTTTCCAAACTGAACACCGCGCCGGCTTTATGAACCTTTTTCAGGTCAAAATCTTTGAGCAGTTCTTCCATGGAATATATTTCTTTTTCCTTGCCCGCCGAAGCTTTACCGGAGGAGGGTCCTCCTGGATTCCAACCTAAAAACGCCAGATAATTTACCATGGCTTCCGGCAAATAGCCTTTTTTGATGTAATCTTCCACCGCCACGTCGCCTTTGCGTTTGGACATTTTGGTTTTGTCCGCGTTCAGTAAAAGAGGCAGATGCGCAAACTGCGGGATTTCCCAACCGAAATATTCATAAAGCAAAATATGTTTGGGGGTTGAAGGCAGCCATTCTTCCGTGCGCGTGACGTGGGAAATTTTCATCAAATGGTCGTCCACCACGACCGCCAAGTGATATGTCGGATAACCATCGGATTTTAACAATACTTGGTCGTCAATTTCTTCGGTTTTATACGCCACTTTGCCGCGCACGAGGTCGTCAATAATAATTGTTCGGCCAACGGGAATTTTCATTCGGACGACATAGGGAGTTTTGTCGGCCAGCTTTTTGGCAATCTCTTCTTTGGACAATTTTAGACATCGGCCGTCGTATTTGGGCGCTTGTTTTTGACTAATCTGCTGTTGACGCATCGTTTCCAGCGTCATTTCGTCGCAAAAACAATAATAAGCCTTGTCTTTTTCAACCAGTTCCTCTGTATATTTTTTATACAATTCCGAGCGTTCGGATTGAACATAAGGTCCAAAAGGCCCGCCAATATCCGGACCTTCGTCATAATTTATTCCCGCCCATTTCAGACCTTTATAGATTGCCTCAGCCGCGCCTTCAACATATCTTTTTTGGTCCGTATC
>Ga0172379_10004327_pt1 | contig 21158 bp, 23 predicted proteins | sample GrowelOW334metaG_FD_119756 | JGI IMG/M metagenome (GOLD analysis project Ga0172379, IMG submission 119756) | Groundwater microbial communities from an aquifer near a municipal landfill in Southern Ontario, Canada - Groundwater well OW334 metaG | ecosystem: Environmental > Aquatic > Deep...
GGGACTGACCCAGGTCAGCTTACAACGCCGGTCACTGGGACCGTACCCGTCTGAACTGGTTCACTTTAACCCGTACCTGACCCGGACCTTACGGGAAGTCGGACTGCGGCGGATTATCCGGCAGCAGTTGGTGAATCCGTAAAGGGAAGAATTAAAAAACAGGAGGAAATGGTTGGCCTAACAGGGGTTAACCTTTGCGGTTACGGAGACAACGGTTTGCAGACGGAGCGGCTACGGCGTCGCGGGTATTGATAAAATCGTGACGTAATTTTTCCAAATCCCGGGCAAGCTGTTCGGCTCCCTCCGGTCCCTGGGTGGATCTGAAAGCTTTGGCCAGAGAGACAATTTCACCCGGTTTCATAATCAGGTTGAGAAGATCGGATAAAGGGATTTTGGCCCGGGCAGAGAAATTCTGCAGATCAGCCAGATTTACGTCATGTAAAGAACACGCTTCCGGACAGGTTTGCTGATTTTCGGAGTAAAAGAAGCAGGGAATGTCCTGTTCTGATTTTGCCGGCATAGATATATTTTATAGCTAAGGTAAAGAGAGATGTTTGATTTTTGGGTATTATTCGGATATATATTATCTGGATGGAGAACGTCCCGCTGGCAGAAAGACTGCGACCTAAGAATTTGGAAGAATATGTCGGACAGGGACATTTAGTGGGAGAAGGAAAGCCGCTGCGGATGGCGATTGAAAACAAACATAAGTTTTCGTTTATTTTCTGGGGACCGCCGGGGGTGGGGAAAACTACCCTGGCCAGAATTTACGCCCAAAGTCTCGGGGCAGAGTTTTATAACCTGTCGGCAGTCTCGGCCGGCAAGGATGATGTGAGAAAAATTGTGGAGAAAAGCCAGAGCCTGAGTCTGTCAGGTAAACCCACGGTGTTATTTTTAGATGAAATACACCGGTTTAATAAAGCCCAGCAGGATTACCTGCTGCCGTATGTGGAGAACGGGACGATTACTTTAATCGGGGCGACGACGGAAAATCCCAGTTTTGAAGTAATTGCGCCGCTTTTATCCCGGTGCCGGGTGTTTGTACTGAATGAACTGACGGCTGAGGAAATGTATCTGATTATTGAGCGGACCAAGGTGAAGATGGATAAAGAGGCTAAGGACTGGTTAGCGGCCATGGCCAACGGAGATGCCAGACAGGCGATTACGATGATTGAAAACACTCTGGATCTGTACGGAAAAGTGACAACACAGACATTAAAAGACACTTTGCAGTCCAAACATCTGCGGTACGATAAGCTGGGAGAGGAACACTACAATACGATTTCCGCATTTATTAAGTCGATGCGGGCTTCGGATCCGGATGCCGCTTTGTATTATCTGGCAAGGATGGTGGATGCCGGAGAGGATCCGCTGTTTATTGCCAGACGGATGGTGGTGTTTGCTTCGGAAGATGTGGGTATGGCGGTACCGACGGCATTGGTAGTGGCGAATGCAGTGTTTCGGGCCTGCGAGACAATCGGATACCCGGAATGTCAGGAGAATCTGGCGGCGGGAACAGTATATCTGGCAGTATGTAAGAAGGACCGGCGGGCATATGACGCTTATATGGCCGCATTGGCAGACGTAAAGCAGACCGGCAATCTGCCGGTGCCGATGAGTATCAGAAACGCGCCGACAAAACTGATGCAGGAGCTGGGATACGGAAAAGGGTATGAAAAATATACCCGGGAGAGTCTGCTGCCTTTGGAGCTGAAAGGCAAGGTTTATTATAAGAAAGAGGAGTAATTTAACTTCGGATGATAAAATAAGGAAAGTATGGCAGATGAAGTAAAAAATCCCGGGCAGCAGGTGAGCGTGAGTGTGGATGCAAAACAGACACCGATTTTATATACGGATAACGTGATGATAACTTCGAATGAAGACGGAGTAGTGTTGGATTTCGGGCAGAGGGTGGGCGGATCAAACCAGTTCCAAATTGTGTCCCGGGTAGGGATGAGCCGGGAGCAGGCCAAAAAACTGGCAGAAACGCTGGCAAAAAACCTGCTGATTAATAAAGCGCAGGCACAAACCGGAACAAAGATAGTAAATTAACCTGAATAAAACGGATTGTGGTTGCAAACAGTTTACGGGGTAGGATATATTAATAGTTGTGAAGAAAGCAGAAAAAAAGCCAACGGTGAAAAAGACAGAGACAGCAGCTCATAAGGAAGAGGCGGTAGTTATGCCGACGGTGAATTTGACCCCGCCGGAAACGACGGGAGAGGTAAAACCAAAAATGATATTTGCGCCGGAAGTGGAACAGGCGGCCGGCGGGCCGGTGGAACCGGCAGCAGTAACCGGAGCGGTAACGGAACCGGCGGCCGTGATACAGCCGACACAGCCGGAAGTAAAGCCGGAACAACCGGAAACGGAAGTGAAACCTGAACAGCCGGAAGTAAAGCCGGAGCAGAAGGCAGCTGCGGCCAAACCGGAAGTGCCGGCAGGGGAATTGGCCAGATCGATAGATACCCTGGCAAAGATTGTCGATCCCGGAAAACCGGCTGAGCAGACGGAGGGGGTAACGCCGGCAGCAGGCGGCAAAGACGGGGGGGAGAAAAAAGGCAGCGGTTTGGGATTGGGGGTAGCCTTAGCGTTTGTAATCGGGTTCGGGTTGGGAATAATCGCCGGATATGTATTATGGGGGCGGTTCGTGATCGGCGGGATACCGGTAATGGTGGAGAATGAGCAGGTAATGGACAAACAGGCCAGTCTGTCACCGACACCGGAGGTGTCACCGACGCCTATTGCCGGTCTGAAGCGGACCGAGATTAAGATAAAGGTGTTAAACGGAACCGGAAGCAAGGGAGTGGCGGCAGCCGGGAAAGAATACCTGGAAGGTCTGGGGTATGCGGATGTGGCCACCGGGAATGCCAAAAGGTCTGACTACACCAAGACGGAAGTGGTTTTAGGTAAAGATAAAGCCGCCTACTGGTCACTGCTGAAAGAGGACCTGGCAAAGAAATATACACTGGCGGATGGGTTTACTACCGACGATGAGCTGTTAGCAGCCAGCGGCGGATATGATGCACTAGTAATAATCGGGGAAGAGTAAGTTTAAACCGAAAGCTATTTGGAGGAAGGCGATTTTAAGATGAGGAGAGAGTAGGGGTGGCCGCCTCCGGTGCGGGTAATGCTTTGAATAACCTGGGTTTTAGTCGGGACGGGACAGCCTTCCGCATCGACGGCCAGGACCTGTTTCAGGTTCTGATCGGCAATGAAGTTACTGGGGCAGCGGTATTGGGAAAAGACTAGCCGGCCGAAGGTCCAATCCCGGGATTTATCGGCAGCTAGCGGGGGATTAAAGTTACGGGGATCCTGACGGGTAAGAAAGGCGTACCAGGGATAGAGGTTGTCCGGGCGGTTGGTTAAGTAGATTTTCTGGTATTGACCGGAAAGAGCGGAGAGGGCGGTGATGAGTTCGGCGGCACCGACATTCCGCTGCAGAGTCAGTGAGTCCCGGACGGGATTGTGCACGGTGTACATATGGGCGTAGTGAAACAGATCCACACAAAGCAGCAGCAGGACGGCCGGGAGAAGAGATTTTTTAAGCCGGGCGGCAAAGTACAGACCCAATCCGGCTAAAACGGACAAAAACGGGGACATAAACAAAGCCCGGTGCAGATTGGGGGCGTCTTCGACGGTGACGGCAGCCGGCAATGGGGAGACCAGAAGCAGCAGTAAAAGCGGAAGAAACGGCGAGCGGAGACGGAGATGTTTGGCGGCATAGATAAGACCCAGGGCGACCAGGACAAACTCAATATACAGAAGCAGTCCGCGGTCAACGGTCTGATACCGGGCGGGTTTAGCTTCCCAGGGGGCGAGGAAAAATTTACCGCCGAAGTAACTGGAATATTCGGTGACAAATCTGGCGGCATAAAGGACGACTTTATTGTGCAGGGTCCGGGCGAGCAGGACCCGGTTTTGACCTTCCTCAAACGGAAGACGGTCAAGCTCGACTTTAATGTCCTGGTCGGTAAAAACCGAGACCTGGGACAGGCGGCCGCGGGCAACCGGGGAGAGGGCAAAGCCTAAAGTAAGCAGAGAAGTGAAGATAAAGATTAATAATGCCGGCAGCAGCGGGCGGATTTTTTTAACCGAGAAAAAGCGGGAGCAGATAAGAATGAAGACAAAGACCGGGACCAAGAGCCGGGAGGTGTGATAAAAGAAAAAGGCGGTGGAAAGCAGGGTCAGACTGAGGAGGAAGTCAGAGAGACGGGGAGAGTTTAAAAGCCTGATCAGGTAGGTTAAGCCGAAGATGACTAAGGTGACGGCAATGATGCCTTCGGAAGAGGCCCGACTGAGGGTAATATGCCAGGGAGAGACGGCAAGAAGCAGGGCGGATAAGAGGGCAATCCGGCGGCGGCCGATCAGGGCTAAAACAAAGAAAAACAAACCGATGACAGCCAGAGAGCCAAACAGGGCCGGGGTGAACCTGACGGCAAACTGAGTCAGACCGAAGACGGCCAGAGCCGGAACGGAAGCATAGAAGATGCCGGTAGGCCGCTGGTCGCCGAAGGTGTCGTAATGCAGCGGAAAAGCATGCCACCAGTCGTCCCGGCCGGTAAGCCAGAGTGAATAGGCATTCCAGCCGATTTTGACTTCATCGACATGGAAACCGGCAGGGAGGGTCGAAAGCTGACAGAAGCGGAGAACCAAAGCCAGTAAGAAAATCCACAACAGGGGGTGGAGGAGGAATTTTTTCAACACAGAACGATTATACCGCCAAAAAAGCCGGAATTTGATCCGATACATGTATTAGTTACGGGGGAGAAAAGCCGTGCAGGATATAATCAGGGGATGAATTTGGGATTTTGGGAGAAACTACCTAAACCGTTTCTGACCCTGGCGCCGATGGAGGGGGTGACGGATACGGTTTTCCGGCAGCAGATTATAAAGCTGGGGCGGCCGGATGTGGTTTACACCGAGTTTACTAATGTACACGGAATGTGTTCGGAAGGATTTGAAAAAGTAGCTGAAAGGCTGCAATTTTCTAAGTCAGAAAGACCAATTGTGGCTCAGATTTGGGGAACCGAACCGGAGATGTTTTACCGGGGGGCCGAAAAGATTGCCCAAATGCAGTTTGACGGGATAGACATTAATTTTGGTTGTCCGGTAAGAGAAGTGATAAAAACCGGGGCCTGTGCGGCCATGATATCAGAGGACTTTGGGATAAGGGAAAGAGTGAAGGAAATTATCCGGGCGGTGCAGGAGGGGGGAAAACTGCCGGTGAGTGTCAAAACCAGAATCGGAAACAAGCGGGTAATAACCGAAGACTGGATAGGCTTTCTGCTGGAACAGAAATTAGCGGCGATTACGGTTCACGGACGGCTGGCTGCCCAGATGTCCAAATATCCGGCCGACTGGGGAGAGGTGGGCAAGGCGGTGCAGGTCAGAAACCGGATGAAATCACCTACACTAATTATCGGAAACGGGGATGTGGACAGCCGGACTCAGGCGGAAAATCTGGCCAAGGAATACGGGACTGACGGGATAATGATCGGCAGAGGGGTGTTTAAAAATCCGGCCATATTTGCTCAGGACGGGCGGGAAATGACCGAAGCGGAGAGACTGCAGATACTGGTTGAACATGCGGAAAAATTTGAGCAACGCTGGGGAGGAAAACGGCCGTTTGCAGAGATGCGGAAGAATATAAAAATGTACGTGTCGGGATTTGCCAAAGCGGCGGAACTGCGGCAAAAACTGATGCAGGCCGAAAGTGCGGCCGAGCTGATAAAAATAAGCCGGGAAGCCGGCGTATAATAACCGCAAGGATGCAGCTGAAACAAAACGGGTCCATGGTAGGGATTATTCTGGCAGCGGGCAGGGGAAAACGGTTCGGGGCAGAAGGGGAGAATAAAACCGCCGCATTGTACGAAGGCAAACCCATGGTGGCTTACGGGGTGGAACTTTTAGCCGGGGCGGGAGGGGTGGTTTCGGTAGTAGTCGGAGTGGGCGAGGAAAGTGTAAGAAAAGCCCTGGCCGGCTATCAGGTCAGATTTGTCAGACAGACGGAGCCAAAAGGAACCGGTGATGCGGTCAGGGCGGCAGTGGACGACTTAAAAAAACGACGGCAAAAACCGGAAATAGTGTTGGTGGGGTACGGGGACCATATGATGTTTTATGACCGGCAGATGCTGGGGCAGCTCACCGACTTACACCGGAGGAGTAAAGCGGCGGTAACTCTGGTGTGCACTGAATATGATCAACCTGATGAGTTGTGCTGGGGCAGGATTGTGCGGAAGGCCGACGGCGGGGTAGAAAGAATTGTGGAGCATAAAGATGCGAATCCCAAGGAGAGACAGATCCGGGAACTGAATGCCGGATTCTATGCATTTGACGGGAATTTTCTGCGGGAAAATATCGGCAAACTGATGCCGTCTGCGGTGACCGGAGAATACTATCTGACAGACCTGATTAAAGCGGCCAGAGATGCGGATTTGCCGGTGGCAGGTCTGGTAGTTCCGTTTGAGAAAGTCGGGCTGGGAATAAACACCCGACAGGAACTTTCGGCGAGTCAAAAATTGTTCGAGAAGTATAAAAACAGCCGGGGAGTGATAAAATAACCGCTCGATGTTTAAAGGCGAGACAGATAAGAGAAACGAGGAGCCGTTACCGGAAAAGCGGAGACTGGCGGCGGCAGAGGCAAACGATACCAGAAAAATGGACCTAGTAGTCATAGTCAGGGCGGATAAAACGGCGGAAACAACAGCGGATGCGCAACAGGCGGATGAGCTGATAAGAGGTTGGGTGAGAAGAAGTACGGTCAGTTTACTGCTGGGCGGGCAGATAGACGGATGGATAAAAGCTGATCCGGAAACGCTGACGGAAATAATAGCGGAGACGGAGAAGGCGGATACCTGGCGGAGAGAGGAAGAAAAAACCGAGATGGGGGAAGTCGGCGGAAGGCAGTTGAAAGCCCCGGCGGTTTTGTGGGTGCGGCGGGCCGAAGACGGAAGCGCCGAATATCTGAGGGGAGCCGGGGCGGAAAATCTGGATAATCTGGTGACAACGGCACAATTACTTGAACAACTCAGACGGGTAAAGGCGTCCGCAAATGAAAAAAATGTTTGGTCGTTAAAACCAGTTAAACTGAGAGAAATAACCGAAAAAATTTTCGGGGAAAAGTGAGTTTTTTTGCAGGTAGTTTAAGGTTGCGGAGGGATGGTATCCTTATTGGACAGTATGAAACTAAGTAGTCTCAGAAAAGATATCGGAGTGTTGGTACTGAGACTGCTTTTGGCGGAGATAATTTTGGGGCTGTCGGTGTTTTTGGCTAACTATTTTTTTGATGTGGAAGCGGAATTTTCGGGTTCGGGTTTAAACAAACTGATGGAATATGATCTGTTTTCCGCTTTGGCCCTGATTCTGTTTGAAGCGGCAGTGATAGTGCTGATTTTCTGGAGATGGCAGAGGCAGTTTCTGGCTTTGGACCGAAGTGAACGGGTGAAGGAAATAATTGATGCCGGAGAAGGTGAGACAACCGAGTTTAAACAGAGTCTGCGCTGGGATATGCGGGAGCAGAAATACAACAAAGAGCTGGAAAAAGCGGTAGTCAAAAATATTGCCGGATTTATGAACGCAGACGGCGGAGTGGTAATAGTCGGAGTAAGCGACGGGAAAGAACTGTCCGGACTGCAGCCGGATTATAAAACCCTGCCGAAGGCCAACCGGGACGGGTGGGAGAATCATTTAAACCAATTGATAAAAACATATATCGGGCTGTACTGGCGGAGATATCTGAAGGTCAGTTTCGCCAACCTGGAGGGAAAAGAAGTATGTTCGATTGAAGTGAGGGCGGCAGACAAACCGGCTTACTTTAAAGATAATGAGGCAGAGAGCTTTTATGTCCGGACGGGGAACAGTACCAACGGGTTGTCGATCAGTGAAGCGACTGAGTATATCGGGGCCAGATGGAAGGGCAAGGAGTAGGGAAAATGTGCTATCGTTAAAGGGTGGGAAACCGGAGCGGCAAAACTGAGGTTGGGGATGTATCCAGATGGATCTGGGTGGCAATTCTGGGGGTATTCCCGGCGCTGATGTTTGTGGCTTACCGGACGGTGAAACTGGAAGTGTGGTGGGTGATTTTAGCCATTATCTACGTGACCAATATTTTATTTGCGGCATTGACTCTGCGGAGTCTGAGACAGTTAAAAGTGAGCCGGGACCTGTTAACGACAAATGCGGTCGAGGCAGAAGAAAAGCGGGCAAAAGAAGAGGCGTTGATCAGAAGTCTGGGAGAAGGAATTGTGGTGACGGATAAAAACGGGGACGTGGAACTGATTAACCATCAGGCGGAGCAGATGATCGGGTGGAACCTGGACGAAGTGGTGGGGAAGAAATGGTATCAGGTAGCACCGCTTTTAGATGAATCCGGCCGGGTGATTCCTTCCCGGGACAGGGCAACGCAGAAAGTATTTGAAACCGGTAAACCGGTATACAGCAGTGTGAATTACTATGTGCGGCGGGACGGGAGTAAATTTCCGGTAGGGACAACGGCCTCACCGGTGGTAATTGACGGAAAAACCGTGGGAGTGATTGCCGTTTTCAGAGACATAACCAAAGAGAAAGAGATTGACCGGGCAAAAACGGAGTTCGTATCCCTGGCCTCACATCAGCTGCGGACGCCGCTGTCAGCGATTAAATGGTATGCGGAAATGCTGGCCAACGGCGATGCCGGGCCGCTGAACCAGGAACAAAGCGAGTTTGTGAAATGTCTGTATCAGTCAAATGAGCGGATGGTGGAGCTGGTAAATTCGCTGTTAAGCATTTCCCGGCTGGAAATGGGGAAGATAAAGATTGAGCCGGTGCCGACCAAACTGGGGGAGATGGTGACAGTAGTACTTAAGGATCTGGAGCCAAAGATTCTGGCTAAGAAGCAGAAAGTGGAAGTAAAGATAGGTGAGGATGTGCCGGAAATTAAGGTGGATCCGAAACTGGTCAGCCAGGTATATCTGAATCTGTTGTCGAATGCGGTTAAATACACCCCCGAGGGCGGAAAAATAACGGTGGAAGTGGCCAAGCAGGGCCAGGAGATAGTTTCCCAGGTGGCGGATACCGGGTACGGAATTCCCCAGGAGGACCAGAAGCGGTTGTTTGAACGGTTTTTCCGGGCTTCAAACGCGCAGAAGAATGATACCGAGGGCACCGGATTGGGGTTGTATCTGGTCAAGGCAATTATAGAGGCCTGCCACGGGACTATCCGGTTTGAAAGTGAAGAAAACAAAGGAACTACCTTTTGGTTTACTTTACCTGTGATATGATATTTTTTCAGGATTTAATCCGGAATTTATGAAAACAGAAAAATTACTGGTGATGGTGGTTGAAGATGAACAGCTGCTCTTAAAGGCGGTGGAGACGAAACTGGAAAAGACCGGCAAACAGGTGATCAAATGCGAATCGGCGGAGGAAGCGCTCGTTAAACTGAAAACAATGCAGAAACTGCCGGACGTAATTTGGCTGGATTACTACCTGAAGGATATGAACGGGCTGGAATTTATGACCAAACTGAAAGCAAATGCCAATTGGGCGGAAATTCCGGTGGTGGTAGTAAGCAATTCCGCCTCAACCGAAAAAGTGTCGCAGATGATGGCCTTAGGAGTTAAGAAATATCTGCTGAAAGCAGAATCCAGACTGGATGAACTGATGACGGTTCTGGATGAAGTGCACCGGACCGGAAAGGGGGCCGGAAACAAATGAAAAAAATTCTGGTGGCGGAAGATGACAAGTACCTGCGCTCCGCATATCTGCTGAAGCTGGGAAAGGTGGGATTTGAGGTCAGGGCAGCCAGCGACGGGGAAGAGGCTCTGGGGATACTGAAAGAGTTCACCCCGGATCTGATTCTGCTGGACTTAGTCATGCCGAAAAAGGACGGTTATGCAACTTTAGCGGATCTGCAAAAAAATGCGGAATGGAAGAAGATCCCGGTAATTATTACCACCAACCTGGGGTTGCAGGAGGAGATTGATAAGGCGGCTAAATTTGGCTGCCAGGACTATATTGTGAAATCAGACATGCGGATAGACGATATTGTGTCCAAGATTAAAATCAAACTGGGGCTGTAACGAAACGGTCAGATGATATCCCTGACCTGTTTGACAATGTCGGCGGTGCTGACGTTGGATTTAATCAGGAAGTTGTTAACGTTGTAGTACATCTGGGTTTCCCGGATGTTGTCAACATCTCCGGCATTAGTCAGGACGACGACGGGCAAAGTTTTGAATTCAGGAATTTCCCGCAGGTGATGCAGCATGGTTTTACCGTCCATCACCGGCATCATCAGGTCCAAAAGCAGCAGATCCGGTTTGACGGTTTTGGTCAGTTCCAGACCGGCCTGGCCGTTTTCGGCTTTGTAAACTTCGTAGCCTTCGTGTTTGAGTTTGATTTCCAAGGCATCGGCCAGAACTTTTTCATCCTCAACAACGAGGATCTTTTTAATCCGGCGCGGGGAGACTATATCCGGAGCGGGAGAAGAAGAGGGTGGCTTAGTAATGGTTTTCAGATCATCCAGCATGCCCATAGTTAAGTAAGTTTATAAATTTTTTTAGCCTGGGTGTCAATGAAGGAGAAAATTTATCCGCCTGATCGGCAGGGAATGACTTTTCAGACCAAATGACCGGCGGGAGCATTTTTAAGTATAGGCTATGCATAAATGGCTATGTGAAGCTAATTTTGGTATAATATATACATGTTTAAGGAGTGGAGAGAAGGCTTAAGCGAGAAGGCGATAGAGTTTGCCAGGGAAAAACATTCAGGGCAGAAAAGAAAGTCGGGTGAAGAGTACATTACGCATCCGCAGGCAGTTCAGCAAATCATGCGGGAGGAATGGAAGATAAAAGATGAAGCTTTGCTGGCGGCAGCGGCGCTGCACGATGTACCGGAGGATACCGGAGTTACATTAGAAGATGTAGAAAAAAAGTTCGGGAAAGAGGTACGGGATCTGGTGGACGGAGTAACGGCGATGACTTTAGATGAAGATACGGAAAGAAAAGGAGCCCGGGCGGCTTATGCCGATGAGCGGGTGCTGATGCTGAAGCTGGCCGACCGGCTGCATAATATGCGGACGCTGCAGGCGATGCCTGTGGATAAGGCCAAGCGGAAGGCGCAGGAAACTCTGAAAGTATATGTGCCGATGGCTGAGGCGGTAGGGATGTGGCGGGTGAAGAGTGAACTGGAGGATCTGTCGTTTCAGTATGTGAATCCGGAAGAATACGAGAGATTTAAAGAAATTGTGGAAGGCGACGGACGTTTGGATGCGGAGTTTTTGCGGAATATAACTTCAACTATCGAACAGATTGCCCGGGTGGCGAACATAGATGTGAAGGTGGCGGTGGAGAAAAGCGGGTTATGGAGACTGGAGCGGATTGCGGTTAAACAGGGGCTGACATCGCCGGACGGAAAGATGGATTTAAGCCGGATTAATGATTTTGTCAGCGTACGGGCAACGGTAAGTGATAAAGCCGGATGGGACGGGGCATATACGCTTTTGGGGAGAGTCCACGCACATTTCGGAGCAGCAGTAGACATGGAGAGATTTGATGATTTCGGGCCCGGCAATGTCCGGCCGAACGGGTATTCAGCGCTGCAAACTACAGTAGAAACCCTGCGGGGGGCAGTGGAAATTGCGGTGGTGCCGAAGACGGCAGAAAGGTTTAATGATTGGGGATTGGTAATGGGATTGCAGGAAAACGGTCCGGTGGTATTACCGCAGCACGATAAAGTGAAGTATATTTTTACTCCGGACGGGGATGTCAGATGGCTGCCGCAAGGGGCAACCGGGTGGGATTTGGCTTATCAGTTGTTCCCGGGATTAGGCGCAAGTGCGGTAGGAATGATAGTTGAGGGTCGGGGGGAGCCGATGAGTATGGTGCTGCCAAATGCAGCGTCGGTTTATGTGATTGCCGAAGGAGTGCGGACTGAGCCCCGACCGGGGGCGGAGGATTTTGGTAACTCTACCACCCGCCGGCTGATTGAAATGCAGCGGGAATTGGCCAGACGGAGGCTGGCAGCGGTTGAGGGGGAGGAGAAAGTAGATGCCTGGCTGGCAGAGAGACACCTGCCGGATTTGGACTGGCTGGCTGATAAGGGTTTATTGCCGGTACTGCAGGGGCTGGGAGTGGCGGATGTACAGATGCTGTGTTTAAGAGTGGGGTCAGGTTTGTCGCCGGGACTTTTGGACGAACTCGGTTCGGCGCTGGAGAAGGCAGGAATAAATAGTGCCAGTCTGGGAGTTTCCGCTCTGCGGGTAAAAGGAGAAGATAAACCGGGGATCCTGGCGGCGATGTCTGCTCTGATCGGCCAACAGGGGGGAAACGTGGAGAAACTGCTGTCTATTTCTGATAAAAAGACGCGGACTTTTAAAGTGACGGCAATAATTTCCGGGTTGGGGGAAGAGGGGGAGGAAGCCATAGAAAAGTTTCTGGAAGAACAGGGGCTGAAAGGAACAATTTAGGCCCCGGATAAGTTCGGGGCTTGTGTTTGGATAGCAAAGTGTTTAGGATCAGGGTAGGGATATGGATAACAAGACAAAAACGGATGTGGGAGCGGGGATGGAACAACTGGATACAGTGTTGACCGAGTATTTAGTGAAAAAAGCTCCGGGACTGCCGAAAGAGGTAAAAGAGTTTGTAGTTAAGTTCGGACCATGGATCAGTCTGGCGGCAGGAATAATGCTGCTGCCGGCTATATTGGCATTGTTCGGAGTCGGGGTATTATTTTCGCCGGCGGTGGTGATGTTCGGAGGGCGGTTCGGATTAAGTCTGGTCTTGGGGATATTGCTGACTTTGCTGCAGATGGGGTTGCAGTTTGCAGCCATCCCGGGACTGCTGAAACGGGAAATGCGGGGATGGAAACTGGCTTATTATGCGGTCTTAGCTGGAGCGGTGTATTCACTGGTTCACTTAAGCATTCTCAACCTGATAATCGGAACCGGGATAGGACTGTACTTTTTGTATCAGATTAAGAGCTATTATAAGTAAGCGGAAGGATAAATCGGCGCGGGCGAAGTGAAAAGAAAGTGCTGCTATAATTAAGTATGCAATCAGGTATTGTAATTATCGGTGACGGACATCTGGCGACAATGCTTTTGTCTTTTCCGGGGGTGTTAGGGTATGTGAAGCCGAAAGATCTGGAGACTTTGTACGGAAAAAACGGGGCGGAATTGGGCCGGGTAAATTGGGAATTGCACCGCGGAGTAGTCGGAATTGCCAATCCGCATTTCCGGGAGGAATCCGAGCGGGAATGGCTGGCAAAGGGAGGCCAACTGGGAGTATTAATTCATCCGACGGCGACGATTTTCGGTGATCCGGAAATCGGACCCGGGACGGTCATGCTGCCGTATGCGTATATAGATGATAATTGCCGGATAGGCAGATCGGTGTATATAGGAGTACATTCGGCAATCCATAAGTCAGTGATCGGGGATTATGCGCATTTAACTTTCGGGTGCCGGGTGATTATGGCGGAGATTAAAAAAGGCGCAATTTTAGGCAGCGGAACGGTTGTTTTGGACGGGCGGACGATAGGAGAAGGCGCGATAGTCGGTGCCGGGTCGGTAGTATATAAAGATATACCGGCGCATTTTAAATCGATTCAGAAGGTGGAAGAGATATTAAAACCGATAGAACCTGACTTTATCTGGACGGAAGAGTATTTCCGGAATAAAGAGAATTTTTCGGCCGGAGTTAAGACCGGGGATTCCGGAACCGATAACAACGGGTGAAGTTATTTTTAAACGGAAACGGGGATGAAAATACTGCATTATTCGGATAAAGGAGCAGCGGATTTCTTAACGCTGTATGCGCAGTGTGATGTGCTGGTGACGACCGGGGATCTGAGCGGATTTGATCTGGCAGGGCTCGGGGAGATGAAAGAGAAAAAGCCGGCCTTCGGAGTTTACGGCAATCATGATTTCGGGAATTATATGCCGGAGGCGGGGATAATAAATCTGCATAATCAGGTGGCGGAGTTTGGGGGATGGAAGTGGGGCGGCTGGCAGGGATGCCTAAGATATAAACCCGGAGCCGCGCCGATGTTTACCGAGGCCGAAGCTAAAGAATTTGCCGACACTTTTCCGGCGGTAGACGTGCTGCTGCTGCATGCCGGACCGAAGGGGATGCTGGATGATGACAGTGATGAACTGCATGCCGGTTCGGAACAGATCCGCAGATATGTGCTTTCCAAACGGCCGAAGGTCGTGTTCTGCGGTCATCAATATGAGGACGGGGAGACGGAAGCGGAGGGAATCAGGATCTTCAGGACGTTCGGAGCCAGGATAATCGAGATTTAAGGTTTTTGACGGATGTTTGGGATTTTCGGCAGTGGATGCAGTAGTATAAAATGGGACAATGGAAAAGAAGAAGGTGGCGGTTTTATTCGGCAGCCGGAGCGTGGAGCATGAAGTATCGGTGGTTACGGCCATGCAGATATTTGCCAACATAGACAGGAATAAGTATGAAGTGGTGCCGATTTACATTGATAAACAGGGAGCCTGGAAGCTGGGGCCGGGGCTGGATAAACTGGAGAGCTTTAAGAATCTGGAGCTGGTCGAAAAGATTAAACTGACGAAGTTCCGGATGCCGGACCAAATTAACCGGGCGGAGATCATTCCGGTGGACGGGGGTCTGCTGGCACCCAAGCCGCAAAAGTTCGATATCCTGATTCCGGCAGTGCACGGAACTTACGGCGAAGACGGGACGCTGCAGGGACTTTTGGAAATGACCGGAGTGCCGTACGTAGGTTGCGGAGTCGGAGCATCGGCATTGGGGATGGATAAAGTGGCGCAGAAGGCAGTGTATGAGCATGAGGGTTTACCGGTGGTCAAATATGTATGGTTTTATGATTGGGAGTGGAGGGCCGACCAGGCGAAGCTGATAAAAAAGATCGAGACGGAACTGGGTTATCCGGTGTGTGTTAAGCCGGCAAATCTGGGATCAAGTGTGGGGATAAACATGGCTTCTAACCGGAAAGAGCTGGTGTGGGCGGCGGCCGTGGCGGAAAGCTTTGACAGTAAAATCCTGATTGAGGAAGGCCTGCCGGAGATTGATGAAATCAATGTGGCGGTGATGGGGAATGAAGACCTGGAAGTGTCGGTGTGCGAGCAGCCGATTAAAAGTAATACGGTTTTAACGTACGAAGATAAATACTTAAAAGGCGGAAAGACGAAAGGGATGGCAAGCCTGTCCCGGCTGGTGCCGGCGCCGATAAGCGGGGTGCTGACGAAAAAGATCCAGGATTATGCCAAACGGGCTTTCCGGGCACTCGGGTGCAGCGGAATTTCCCGGATCGATTTTCTGGTGGACATCAAGAAAGAGCTGGTATACATAAATGAAATTAATACCCTGCCGGGTTCACTGGCATTTTATCTGTGGGAAAAAAGCGGTTATACGTTTCCGCAGCTGATTGACCGGCTGATTGAGCTGGGATGGGAAAAGTTTGAGAAGCGAAAAGGGAAGATGTACAGCATCGACTCAAAATTACTGCGGGGTACGGGCGGAGCGAAAAGGTAATCCGGTCAGAGATAGTTGTCGGGGAGGTCGTTTTCAAACAGGATGGCGGAATTCGGAACAGAGACAGCGGAGAGGGCAGTTTGGGCAGCAGAAATATCTTCTACCAGCCGAACTTTGGCCGGGGAGCCGGTTAAACCCTTAACTAAGGCTTCCCGGTTGGTCTGACCGACAATCAGGACATGATCACAGATTTCTCCGGCTAAAGCGGCCAATCGGGTATTTTCAGCCGCCTGCAGCGGGCCGAGTTCGATCATGCCCGGGGTAACCAGAATCCGCTGTTTAGCCGGGAGGTGCTTTAAGCGCCGCAGAGCCAGTTCGAAACCGGCCGGATTACTGTTGTAGGTATCATCAAGGATAGTGATAGAACCGTTTTTAATCAGCTGCAGACGGTGGTCTACCGGAGGAAGACGGGACAGGGCTGATTTAACCGCGGCAGCGGGAAGGGAGAGGAAGCGGCCCAAGTCGGTGTAGACGGCGGAAAGTTGAGAAAAGAAGATCACGGTGCCGACTTGGAGACTAAATTCGGCGGCGGCGGTTTTCAGGGTTTGGGGCAGGTAAAGACGGCCGGAGGCGGGCAGAGACTGACTTAATTCCATTTTGGCAGCGAGGATATTTTTTAAAGAACCGAACCGTTCCAGATGCATGGGGCCGACGGCAGTAATCAGCCCGATGTGCGGACGAAGCAGCCGGCAGATCTGCCGGATGTCACCGGGGGAATAAGCGCCGATTTCACAGATGAAGAATTCGGTGTGAAGCGGGAGCTTAAGAACAGCCCGGCAGATACCCAGTAAAGTATTCTGATTGCCGGGGGTGGCGACGGTACGGTATTTGGTTGAAATGACTGAGAGGAGGGCGGTTTTGGCGGTAGTTTTGCCCCATGAGCCGGTGACGGCAACAGAGGTCAGCCGGGGATGGAACAGGCGGAGTTTCAGCCCGGCGGCGAGCTGAATGATTTGTCTGATGAGCCAATCAAACGGCTGCAGCAGATGCAGACCGAAGATGACGGAAGTTTCCGGGGGGAGAAAAAACAACAGCCGGGCGATGCAGTTAAGCAGGGTGATTTTAGGGGTGCGGACCAGATGTTTTTTTACTTCGACAACTTCACCCCCGGGGTGAGCAGTCAGCCAGGCCGTGACCCGGCGGACATCATATTCTTCCAGCTGGACCAGGTAGAGAAAATTTCTAAGTTTCATGACGGATAAAAGCAGTAATTTCGGCGGTAACTTCCGCAGGGTGGTCAAGATAGAAAAAGTGGCCCGAGCCGGGAAAGGTGTGCAGCCGGGAATTTTTAATCAGGCGGTTAAGGGTCCGGGCATCGGCTACCGGAGTAGAGGAGTCGGTTTCGCCCCAGAGAATTAAAGTGGGGCAATTTATAGAGGAAAGAAGCGGAGAAAGGTCGGCAGAAATGAGCTGACGGAAGGTGTGTTTTTCGGCCGGGGTAGTCAGCTGCAGGTAGTCTGAGGCGTCCAGACGGGCAATTTTTAAGGCCAGTTTCCGGACAGGGTGCAGCAGGGGTTTAAAAGGAGCGGTGAGATTTTGCAGGGTTTGCCAGGGCTGCGGCAGGGGGTGTCTGATGGAAGCGGCCGAGAGCAGGACCAGACCGGAAAGGGAACGCGGATGTGCGGCGGCAATTTGGGTGGCAATGGCTCCGCCGAGTGAGTGGCCGATGATTACCGGACGGGAAATTTTTTCCCGGGTAATCAGGTCGAGGACAAACCGGACATAGTCGTCTAAAGACAGGGGAGTCTGATCCGGCCAGGGGAGATCCGGGGCAAAAATATTGTAGCGGTCTTTTAACTGGTTAATGAGGGGAAAGAGGGATTGCCGGTTTCCGCCCCAGCCATGGAGAAAGAGTAAGTTTTTGGCCCGGGGATTTATAACGGATTTAAACATGAGAGTTTTGGTCTGTAATTATAAAGTAGATCAGAAAAAGGTACCGATTTTCTCTCCGGTTGGGGTAAAGAAACAGCCGTCGTTAGTGTAGGAAACAGCTCCGCCGGGGTTGGGGGATTTCCAGCCGATGACGCGGGAAGGGGGGTCGCCTAAGGCCTGGTTTAAGGCGGCAGCGACCTGGCCGGTAAGGGCTATGACATCGGGGACAGCAGCGGTGAGACGGCGGCGGTTGTTTAAAAAGTCGGGATCGGCTTCGGTGAAGGGATGGGTGCCGGTAGCCACAGCCTGATCGGTGCCGTTAAAAAAAACCTGACCGGAAAGAAGGTTTTGGGGGAGGTGCCGGGGAGGCTGATCAACGTCAGGTTCAAGCTGATCCAGATTGAACTCAATTACCGGTCCGGCAGCAGAACTGACTTTCAGAATGCGGTCGTTGTCTTCAGACTGAATTGCGGCAGAGGATCTAGGGGACTGATTAAGTAAATCCAGAACTGCCCGGGCAGCTTCAGGACTAATACCGGAAACAGTCTCGGGTAATGCCAGCCGGACACCAAGATAGGAACTGATATTGTCTAAAAGCGGAAAATTTCCCGGGGAATCTTTGTACCAGGGAGAAATCAGCAGATCCACATGAGCCTCGGTAACAAACCGGCCGATCCCGGCCGTGGCAAAGTTAATCATGGCTTCGGAAACTCTTTTGGAATAGTGGAAATAATATTCCTGGATGGCCTTTGACATGTGATTTAGGGTGGTTTTGGCTCCGGCGGGACTAAGTTCGGGGGGAAGCAGGGAAGGGATAATCTCGGGTGAGCTGTCAGGTGTCATGTCAATGATTGTACAGCAACCGGGAAGGAAGACTAAATTGACAAAGATAAAAAGGCCCGATAGAATGCGGCTAAACATGGCCATCAAAGAAGCCGGCAGAGAGGAGCAGATAGGGAGGACCAATCAGGCGATATTCAGAGTGGTTTTGGAAGGACGGGCAAAGTTAATGGAAGAGGTAATGGGGACATTTCCGGGGGTGAATTTAGTAATGACCAGAGCAGGGAGTAAATTTTGTTCCGGGATGGGACCGGGGCAATTATTACATGAGGGTGAAGTGGGGGTAAAAATTGTTTTCCAAGACGCTGAAAAGTTGAGAGACTTTGTGGATGAGGTGGTGAGACGGGAAGAAGAGCAAAATGCAACCCGATAAATTGGGACAGGAGAAGAGGAAAATCTGATTTAGTCTTAAGTATTTTGAAATAGTGTGATAGTGATTGATGTACTTCTGTTAAATAGGACGGCAAAACTTTTTGCCAATATTGGGAACTAAAAAGCGGGTCGGCTATATAATTGATTTATGGACAAGCCTGACGGCTTAGAGGAAATGCCCAGGTACGGGATAGATGCTCTGGATGCGCACGGATATACGGATGAAAAACGGAGCGGACTGCCGGGGACATACGCAGGCCTGATTCAAACGATAGTAAGCCGGCAGTCAGAGACTACCCCCGGGGTGTTTGTGGACGTGGGGGCCGGCCGGGGGGAACTGGTGAAATATCTGCAGGAAAACGGAATTGCCTCGTTGGGTTTGGATTATTCGCCGGTAGGGATTGCCGAAAACCGGAAAGCGGCGATAGTGGCGGATGCGGCTTTACTGCCTTTAAAAGAAAAGTCGGCGGCGGTAATTCATATTAAAGACGTGATTGAACATTTTGATGACGTGAGGCTGGAACAATTTATAACCGGGGTAAAGAGAGTTCTGGTTGAGGGCGGAATATTAATTTTAACGGAGACTAATTACGGGTTAGGAACCGGATATGACCAGAGGCAAATGGTATCGGTGCACTTTCCGGACGGAAAGAAATGGCAGGAAGAGACCAGGTGGGGGGAAAGTTATGCACGGACAGTGTCCAGACTGGAGAGAAAATACTCGGAGAGGGTAAAAATAGGAGTGCCGTATTTTGTCCGGAGTGTGAAACAGATATTAGAAACAATTGAGGGGTTAGGTCTGAAACATACGGCCGCATTTACCTGGAAAGCAGGCAATGACGAACCGGATTGGTTTAACTCACACCCGGTGCGGAATGTGATGGTGTTTAAATTGCCAAAGCCTGATTTTACTAGCGGCTGACTTCTGTGGGAATTTGCGTTTCTTCAGCTTCAATTGGGGTGATGTCATAAGGCTTAGCTTTAGAGCCGGAGGGGGTTAGTTTAGTCCACTGAGTGTTGTTGTGAGTGGTTTTCCAGCGCTTTTCAGTTATGAAGTATTGTTGATTGAATGAGTAGCGTTTAAGAACTCTCTTTTCAGTGGATTCAATGACAATGGGGGTTTCCTCGACGTGGTAGAGACTGGTGTGGAAAAAAGTGATAGCTTCGCGGGTAATGGCTTTGTAGAGTTTGAGTAAATCCCAAAGCAGAAAGGTAGTTTCATCATCAACTTTTTCGACCGGTAAACCAATTTCTTTGGCCTCTTCGAAAAGAATGGGATAGGTATGTGAAGGGTAATCGTAGACGAGGTGTTTGGCTATGACAGAAATTTTTTCATCATCATGATTGAACGAATCAGGGTGCATTTTCATCAGCTTGATTCCGGTTTGTTCGCTCTGTCTGGAAGCCCGTAAGATGTCTCCCAAAAGGGTAGGGTGGAGATATTGGAGGAGAATTTCATAGTCATGAGCGGAACCGTTTTCGGGATTGTGGCTTTTATTCAGCAGATCCAAGATCCGATTTACGGAATCGGCGCTGATGGTACTGTTTACAGTGCCAAGATTGTTGTTTTGGTTTAATTTGAAGTAATGCTGGGTGTCGACCGGGGTAAGGAAGCCGTTTGAGGTCATGAGAATTCTGTCAGCGGCCAAGGATAATTTAGTGGCGGCACTGCTGCACTTGCCCGGGACTATAACTTCAAATGTCTGAGTAAACTGCCTTAAGATGCCGGCAATGCGCATAGCAGCTTCCCAACTACCGCCTGAGGAATACAGGATGAGGGAAATTTTTTCCTGATGACCAATATCCCGAAGCTGTTCTAAAAAGAAGTCCGGATGCTCGTTACTGATATCGTACTTGTCCGAGACGTAGTAAACAATTATTTTGGTGGAGAGTTTCTCTTCCAATTGTTTAAGGATTTTTTGAGTTTCACTAAAATAAGCTTTGGGGATCCGAATTTGAGTTTTGGAGGCTGATTTAGAGTTGGTTTCTGGGAGTTTTAAGATGGGAGGGGTGTCTGTTGCGGCTGTTTGGGGTTCGATTGAAGATAAAGTTATTTCCCATTTGACTCCTGCATCTAAGGTAGGAGTATGAAAGGTTTCGGTGTCGTTTAATTTGAGAGTCAGATCGTAAGGCTCCGGGCGGATTCTAGACCCAAGATTTTGGTTTTTAACCAATAAATTTTCGGTATGCAGTTCGACCGAGTCGGAAGTGATGGTTTTTATCAGGAGGGGATATTTGTGTTCGGCAAACTTTAAGTCAAGCGTTTCTTTTTCGGATACGGTGATGGGATAGGGAGGGTCACTAAGAGAAGGAGGTTTCCCAGTTAAGAAAGCAAACCCATTCCAGGAAGTTTTTTGTATGGACAGGTGAGCTTTATACATGAGTTAAAGGTGGGTTTGGGTGGAGGAAATCAGACAGATTTATTATATATGTGGGGGAAGATTTTTGCAGACAGAGAATTTTGGATGCTTATGAAGGAAAGTAGAGTTGGTATAGTAAGCGGCGACTTAGTTAGCGGTGGCGCGTAGGTTTGGCTATGGCTACTAAAGCAACTGAAAGGCTGAAAGAGAC
>Ga0172379_10004328_pt1 | contig 21158 bp, 25 predicted proteins | sample GrowelOW334metaG_FD_119756 | JGI IMG/M metagenome (GOLD analysis project Ga0172379, IMG submission 119756) | Groundwater microbial communities from an aquifer near a municipal landfill in Southern Ontario, Canada - Groundwater well OW334 metaG | ecosystem: Environmental > Aquatic > Deep...
ATTATTTTTCCAAAGTTCTAATCTTTCCATTTTATCGATCGTATCTTTGGATACGCGGACGAAGTCAGGATCTTCTTTGTCGGTTGCGCCTATGGCCCTGAGTACGACGATCGCCAGCCGTACGATCTTGATCTGTATGAGATCTTTCGTCTTGGCGGTCCTGATCGCTCTCCACATGAATTCTTCAAGGCAAGGATTATTTCTTCTCAGTTCGCATAAGGTCGTTCTGTAGAAATTCTCGCGATTTGCTTCCATTTCTTTCTTTATTTCATCTTTCGATCTCATTTGCCACACCTCGATTTTATAGGGGATGCCATTCTGTTTGTCCGGATCCATCTTTTTAAGTCATAATAGAGAAAAGATCTGCGATAGTCAAATATCTGCGGGTGAGAACAGGCACTGTCATTATTGACAAAAAAGCCAAATATGATATTATGTTATGTTGCCAAATTCATATTTTGGCAATTATTGAGGTGAAAATCGCTGCAGAATGTTTAATAAAGAGGTGATTGAGTTGAGCAAGAAGGCGATTGAAAATTTACAGAAGATCTGGAGAGGTTTGGTCTTTGTCAAAGTGGCGAAGGTTGTCGCGAGAGAGGCTGATATCATAGACATAAAAACCTATGAACCGGGCGTTTTGAAATGCAAAACCTATAGCAGAATAGATGAAGTGCCGGACGATGCCTGGAAAGATGCGGTGATCTCATATGCGAAGTTCTATGGTTTTGCGCAGGGAATATTGTTTCACAGCAATGATTCCACCGAGCTGGATATGTTCAATACTTTGGATTTCAGCACATATCTTAGCCAGCAGCGGTCATGCCGTGCCCCGAAAGAAGGGGATCTGATAGCGGGAACGGTCGTAAAGGGGCCAAAGGGGAGAAAATTTTCGAGATGGTTTGTCTGCGGACAGCAGCTCAAACTGCTCATAGACATGGTCCTTGCCGGGAAGACGGATATTTCGGAAAAAGAGCTCAGCGAAAAGCTGATGTGCGATCCATACCCCGATCTTTATTGGGCCATCGCGCGGCTGGTCATGTTCGACAATGTACAGGCTTTTGTGAGCGAACTGAAAGGCATAAAGCCCGTTCATCTGTCGAAAGGAAAGATCTATAAGCAAGGTTGGCACAACTTTACCGTGGATTGGGAAGGAATGTATATTCCCAAGGATGCGGCGCAATTTGTGCATGAACTTTCATTCCATCTGAATGAGCCAATGTGGTGGGAGCAATTCGTGCATCTTGCATTGGAGCAGGGATTAAAACATTGCCATCCTGTGTCCGGAGGATTCTGCGTGGCATGCGCAAGGAGCTGAAGCCAGAATATCGTAAAAATTAATAAATGATCTCGGAAAAAATTCCGGGATATTTTTTTGCGTCTGAATTTGTGCAAAGAAGCGAATAGGCGCATTGTCGTTCTTCCGGCAGGCGGGATCATTTAACATATTAAAATAATTTGATATAATAAAATTGTAATAATTAAAATACGATCGTGAGAAGGATTACTTTTTATTCGGCGGTAGCAGTGATCGCGGCCGTGTGTTTTTTTATAGTGATCGCCGGGGGAGACGATTGCGACGACTGCTATACGTTGCCAGTGATGTCGGCTAAATTCATGCTCAGCGGGCTTGTGATCATCGTTGGCAGCATTTATTTCAGGAAAAAATATCTCGAAACCGAAGGCCTCATTTTTGACATCGAGAGCGAACCGCTTCTTGAGACCAATGAAGCCACATCTGATGTGTCCTTTGCCGGAGAAGGGGTCATTGAGGCGATAGACGGAAACGTTCTGACTTCCGCATACACGGGGAAGCCTTGCGTATATTACCATTGCATAAAAGAAAAACTGGTCCGACAGGGGAAATCTAGCCATTGGGAGACTGTGGAAAATATCTCCCGCTTTATCTGCTTTCATATAAAGGATGAAAGGGGATCGCTTGATGTAGATCCTGTGGATATGGACGAGGATTTTTCCAGTTACAAAATTCCGGGGCAAAATATGCGCGATCCGGAGAACAGCGAGATCGATTGCGATGTCGCATTAAGAAATAGCGGATACACTGAGAGCGGATCCGGTTTTTTGTCTTCGCTCGTCCGGACGAAATATCGAAAGAGCGAATTTATTTTGTCGCCGGGCACAAAAGTTTTTGTGTACGGGCAGGTTTTTGACGTCAATGGCGAGAAAGTGCTCAGAGAGAGCGAAAGATGTCCCCTTATTATAAGCAAAAAAAACCGCGATGAATATGTCCATGAATTTTATCAGGGAGGAAATCTTGTTTTTCTTGCGCCGGCGCTTATGATGATCGGATTTTCGGTTATGCTTTTCGCTTCCAACTATTTTTTCAGAATGAAATCTTTCAGTTTTTTCGTTATACTTCTGGCGGGGAACTTCATTGTAGCGCTCAATGCGGTATTTTCTCTTTATAACAGGATGATCGGTCTGAAGCAGCGTGCTTTGAACTCGCTCAGTAACATCGACATCGAATTGAAACGGAGGTCGGATCTGGTGCCGAATCTCGTCGGCGTGGTCAGGGGATATGCGAAGCACGAGGAGGAGGTGCAATCTATCGTGTCGCAGATGAGGGCGGGGGCGGTGTTCACGAAAGAATACCGGAAAAGTTCAAAGATCTCCATTCCTACTCTCGCGGCAGTAGTTGAAAATTATCCAGATCTCAAGGCGTCTGAAAACTTTCTTTCTCTCATGACAGCTCTGGTTGACGTAGAAGAGAGGATCGCATATGCAAGAGAATTTTATAACAGGAGCGTAAAAAAATACAATACTGCGATCAGGATGTTTCCGTTCGTGATAGTTTCCTCGCCCTTGGGGATGAAGGAAATGGATTTCCTCTCAATCGATCGAAGCGTCCAAAACAGTCCGCAAGTCTGAGTTTAATGGCGAGGCTTGTCCTTTGCGAAGCGGTCCCAGGTCAGATAAAACGACAGATCCCGGAATATCCGGGATCTGTCATATTCGATATTTTGTAATAAAAATAGCGTAGCGGCGTCTATAAATAAGACAGCGTTCATTATTGACCAGGCGTAATCCGCATTTAAAAATATGTATTACCTTCAAAAAAACAAAAAAATCGATGTTTCGACCATCGGATATAGGCCCCGGCAGATCAGAAAACTGAGACGGATCTGCAGGATGCCGGCAAGGCTCAGGATATGGAGGGGCTTGAAAAAGATTTTCCTGCCAAAAATTATTTTACGCGCATTTAAGCCGAAAATAAAATTGCATCGTATCGGAATAAAACGAAGCGGCAACGGACATTTTTTGCTGTGAGGGATAGGTGCGGCTGCATTGTTGGCGGGATTTTTCCTGCTTGTTGCTATTGAAATATTTCAGAGCGGGTCCGTTTCGCTTATCGGTATTTCAGGTTAAAATCAATCAAGTACAAAGTAAAAAATAAAAAAAAGGCATTTTGCCTTTGTTTTTGAAGTAATGGAATTTTGACCTTAACGGTTTTTGCAGAAGCGGATATTATTTCGCAGCTCATAACTGTTCTCGTAATTCGATATGTTTCGCGCTTCCTTGATGATCTTCTCGCGAATGGCTTCGGCGTCGCGAAAAACGGACTCCAGGTTGCTTTCTTCACATTCGAATACAATGGCATATTCCGAGTGTCCCGCTGAAACGATCATTTTTTTATATTCGAATGCAGCCATGAGCATATAGTCGTAATTTATGTCTGCCGGATCGATCTTGAAGTGAAGAAAGATCTTCCCGTTTTCAAAAAACCATGAAACGTTTTTTCCTTCTGTTAATTGTGCAATTTTTTTTGCAATTTCGTCGCTGCCGGAATTTTTCATTTTCAGGATCTCCTCTTGTAGAAAACATCTTAGTACAATTCCGATAATAATGCAATAGTCGGGTTATTGTTGAGAGCAGAATAGACCGGATGGCCTAATCATTGTATAATATAGACAAAGAAACGGTATTTGCGGAAGCTGGGATTAAGTTCAATATAAACAATCATTAAATTAATATTATGACTATCGTTGAAGAGTTTAAAAAATTCATAATGCGAGGCAGTGTGATCGATCTCGCGATCGGCATAATCGTCGGTGGCGCATTCGGGAAAATAGTATCTTCTTTCGTGAACGATATCCTGATGCCTCCGATCGGTGTTATTCTTGGAGGGGTGAAATTCAGCGATCTGAAGTTTGTTCTCAAGGCGGCTTCGGGCAGTTCTCCGGAAATTACTTTGAACTATGGATCTTTCATCCAGGCATCCGTGGATTTTTTGATCATTGCAACTGCTATATTTTCGATGATCAAACTGATCAATATCATGCAAAAAAAGGAAGAAGAAAAACCTGTCGCCCTCAAAGAAATTCCGGCGCAGGAAAAACTTCTGATGGAGATCAGGGATCTGTTGAGAGATAGAGGACAAAAATAATATCAGAATATAAAACTATGGAATCATGGGTTATTTTGTCTTTAATGACCGCGCTTCTTTGGGCGACCTCGGACGTGATCAATAAGTTTATTTTTACCAGATGGCCGATAAAACCGGTAGTTCTGGTGATATTTTCATGTTTGGTCAATCTTGTAATAACCTTTGGCGTTTATGTTCATCAGGGATTATCGGAATTATCCGTTTTGCACTTATTGCTTGCGATAGCGGCGGCATTTTTCTATTTTTTTGGGTATTATCTTTATTTCAGCGCGGTTAAAATGGAAGAAGTGTCGCGCATCACGCCGCTTTTTTATCTGATGCCCCTTTTCATTCTGCTGCTCGCTGCGATATTTTTTCAGGAAAAACTTACGTTTATCAAATATACGGGAATTATCTTGCTGGTAGCGGGAGCTATACTCATTTCACAGAAAGGATCGTTCAGTTTTCGGATCGGAAAGGCATTCTGGTTCATGATCCTCTCGGCGCTTTCGATCTCCGCTTATGCGATAATAACAAAATATCTTTTGAATTTCTCAGACTATTGGACGATCTTCTCATACACAAGGGGATTGGGTCTGATACCGTTTCTTATTCCTTTGATCTACAAGAAGCTTCCCGATCTCGAGGATGCGGCCAGGCAAGGAGGAAAGGCCGCGATCGGAATGATCCTGGGAAGCGCTTCTCTTAATTCTATAGGCATTATTTTGATCACTGTCGCTATGGCCATGGGGTCTGTTACGCTTACAAACACTATGTTGTCGATTCAGCCTCTTTTTGTTCTCATTTTTGCGGTTTTTATCAGCAGATATTATCCGCAATTGTTCAGGGAAGATCTGGATCGCCGTACGGTTGCTCTTAAACTCGTTTCCATATTGTTGATCGTAGCGGGCGCGATCCTGATCACATAGAAATATATTATTTCGTATTGCCTATGAATAAAGCGATAAAAGCCATATTGGCCCTGTCCGTTGTTGTCCTGGCGATCTATCCGGGGTATGTATTTTATTTTGGGTCAACCGCTAACGTTCAAAATGTCAACGCGCCAAAATCGGTTCCTGCCGCGGATGTTTCGCCGCAACAAGCGGATAAGGCTCTCTCCGGCAATGGTGCAGCGTCTGTTGTTCCGGAAAATGAAACTGCAAGCATGCTTACAGTTCCTCTTTCTTTGGCGCTGGAGCGTGTTACAAAGAAGCCGTTCGGTATCAAGGTATCACCCGAAAATTCTCCGGTCAGTCCCGAGAAGTTCTCCGGATATCATACAGGAGTTGATTTTGAAACATTTCCGCAAGAAGCCGATGTCGATGTTCCCGTTTCGGCCGTCTGCTCCGGGATCCTTGTTGAAAAAAGGACCGTTTCCGGATATGGGGGAGTGGCTATTCAGAAATGCAGCATTGATAACTCCGAGGCAATGGTTCTTTATGGCCATCTGAAACTTTCGAGCATTGAAAAGCCGGCCGGAGGAGAAATGTCCGCCGGCGAAAAGATCGGGATGTTGGGAAAAGGATATAGTGCTGAAACCGGCGGAGAAAGGAAGCATCTGCATCTTGGAATCCACAAGGGATCCAAAATAAATTATTTGGGATATGTTCAAAACGAAAACGAACTAGCGGATTGGATCGATGCAATGGAGTATTTGAAATGAACCCGGATCCATTGTCTGTCCGGCCGGTCTGCTTCGCCATAAGTCCCTGCACCATAATAAATGCCATTCTTGACATTTATTTTTTTAGCCATTACGATTGATGCATAAAGGAGGTTTTTTAATGGAAGAGCTGATAACAGAATTGGCCGAAGCATCGGCAATGCTGAAAGAAGCGGTTTTAAATAAAGCCGATAATCTGGACGAAGAAACGAAAAGAAATATCGAACTGGTAAAGCGGGTGAAGATGGAGGTTTCGGTGTTTGCACAGATCATTTCCGGGAGATTTGGTAATTGCAACGCTAAACTTGCTTGCAATATCGGGAATGAGCCCGATCGGACTTTCGAGATGTCATTATTGGCAGGAGAGGTGCTGGTGCATTGTCCCGGATGGTATAGGGAGAAAGAGCCCGGCTGGAAGTTCCTGGATGAGATCATTCTTGTTGATGCGAAGGAAATAGCAGTATGTCTGATTGAGATGAACCAAAGAGAAGAAGATATCCGAATAGAGTTAGCTTAACCGCTTAAAACTGGGCGGTTTTTTATTATAGTGCCAGAACCTGCCTAATCGACAGACGGGCAGCGGAGTCGGGTTTATTATATATTTGACGGTGAACGATTGTTCACCTATACTGAATGTATCATTAAACGATTTAAAACTATGATCGATCCATGACATCAAAATATAAAGAAAAGATCAATAAATTCTATATAGACAGGCGGAGGATGCCTTCTTATGGCGAGATAATGGACCTTCTTGGTTTCAGGTCCAAAAACGCTGTTTTTAAACTTGTGAAAAAATTGGAAAGCGAAGGATTTCTTTCCAGGGACAGGAGAGGCAGGCTCATTCCCAAAAATATGTTCGCTTCTGTGAAAGTTCTGGGCTCTGTGGAGGCGGGTTTTCCGACTGCTGCGGAAGAAGAGCTTGCGGATACGATGACGCTGGATGAATATCTCATAAAGAACAAGGAGGCGACTTTCATTCTGAAAGTCAGCGGGGATTCCATGAAGGATGCCGGGATCATCCAGGGCGACATGGTTATTGTTGAAAGGAACAGGCTGCCGAAAGACGGGGATATCGTGGTTGCCGAGGTTGACGGGGGATGGACGATAAAATATTTCAGAAAAATGAAAAATGAAATATTTCTTGAGCCTGCGAACAAAAAATTCAAGACGATCCATCCGAAGGAGGAAATGAAGATCGCGGCGGTCGTGAGGGCAGTGATAAGAAAATATTGATCATTGGCGGGATCGAAAGCGCGACCCGCAGAATCCCAATTAGTATGATAGTATGCACTATCACACTATAGGAATGGCTATGCATACGATCATATTCGTAAATTGTGAAAAATGGATGTCAGGCCGGTAAATATATTTGATTTTCCAAAAGCGATCCTCCACATTGACGGGGACAGTTTTTTTGCGTCATGCGAGGTTGCCAAAAATCCGGAGCTGAGAGGGAAGGCTGTCATCACGGGGCTTGAAAGAGGGATCGTGTCTTCCATGTCCTATGAAGCCAAAAGAATGGGCATAACAAGGGCGATGAGATTGTTTGAGGTGAGAAAGATATGTCCCGATGCCGTGATCCTTCCTTCAGACTATGAGACCTACAGCCTTTTCTCCCTCAGGATGTATGACATTGTCCGAAGATACACTCCCGAGGTTGAGGAATACAGTATCGACGAATGTTTTGCGGATCTTACCGGGCTTCAGAGGCCTCTTAATATGTCCTATGAAGAAATGGCGGACAGGATAAAAAAGGAGCTGGATTCATCGCTCGGCATAACTTTTTCCGTCGGTCTTGCTCCCACAAAGGTACTCGCCAAGATCGGTTCCAAGTTCAAGAAGCCATCGGGCCTTACGATCATAAAGGGAAGGGAAGCGCATCTTTTTCTGAACGAAACTCCGGTGGGCAAGGTTTGGGGGATCGGACCTCAGACATCTTCATATATGAACAAGCTTGGCATAGAGACCGCGCTTGATTTCGCCCTGAAGGATAAGGATTGGGTCCTGCAGAAATTCACGAAACCCCATTTTGAAACGTGGAGGGAGCTGAGAGGGGAATCCGTTTTTGCGCTGAGCGTCGGAAAGAAGGATGACTATAAATCGATAAGCAAGACCAAGACCTTCACTCCTCCATCAAGCGACAAAGAATTCATATTCTCCCAGCTTTCAAAGAACGTCGAGAATGCCTGTATAAAGCTCAGGCGCCATAAGCTTTCGACGAAAAGGATATTCTTCTTTCTCAAGACGCAGGCCTATCGATATCGCGGGGCGGAGATCAAGCTTTCCGATGCGACAGTTTCTCCGAATGAGATATTGGACGCTATCGGGAACTATTATTCCGGGGTGCATGTTCCCGGAACGCTTTTTCGTTCCACGGGCGTGATACTTTCCGATCTTGAAACGATGAAAGACAGGCAATTGGATCTTTTCGGAAAGGTTGCAGTTCTGGAAAAATTCACGAAAATATTCGAGAGCATGGATGGCATAGACAGGAAATACGGCAAGCATTCCGTTTTTCTCGGGACAAGTTTCAGTGCCATGAAGAACGCGCAGCACGAAGGTGAAAGGGAGGTGAAGTCCGAGAGGAGAACGAATCTTTTCAATGGCGAGGATCCGAGAAAAAGAATATCCATTCCTTTTATGGGAGAGGCAAGCTGAACATCTCCGGTTGACAATAGCGCTGACTCCGTCGTAAGATGATAAAAAATGGAGGTCAAGAAGATCATGGTCACGCCATGGAAATATGAAAAAGAGACGGATAAAATAAAAAAGACCGATCCCGTACTTTTGGAGCTTATGAGAGAGCTCGTTGGGATCGTCCATAATATTCTGAAAGATGAAGATTCCGATGATCTGATCGGAAAAAGATCGGTCTATTGTGAATTTAAGGGAGAGACGAGGCATAGAATATTCGAATTTATAGACCTCAGCTCGAATAGCGATGAAGAGACCAGAAAGAAGTTCCTGGTAAGAGGTTTGTTTGTCTGTATGATGGAGATCGGAGAGAATGGCGCGCCGCTTGACGTGTCCTACTGCATAAGGATCCCGAACTCTCCGAATTTCGTTACGGAAGGGACGATGTCCGAGAATCGGGCTCTCGCGGTCAGCAATTTCAAAGAGGTCGTCGCTGACATAAAAAATTCCGGCCGCATCAAGAAAGAAGACTATTCGAAATATGTTGACAAGGCCATCGAAAGCATAATAAACAGGCGGAAAAAAGAATAGCCGTCTTTTTTTTGACCATTTAGGCCCATATTGAAAAAAGGCGGAAAATAAGTTAAACTGAGATAGTAATCATAAAAAGAAAATAATATGGATATCGTTTCTATGTTCGTGATCATTGCGGGACTATGCCTTTTTGAAGTTATAAGCAGTATTGATAACGCGATCATCAATGCGGAAGTCCTTTCCACCATGCAGGCGAAAGCCAGGAGATGGTTTTTGCTTTGGGGTCTGGTCTTTGCCGTGTTTATGGTCAGAGGGCTTCTTCCGTGGATGATCGTTTGGGCAACAACTCCGTCGCTCGGTCCCGTTGGAGCTCTTTTTGCGACATTCAGCAGCGATCCGAAAGTGATCGAAGCGATCGAACGCTCTTCTCCGATCCTTCTTGCGGGAGGCGGAACTTTCCTTGTTTTTTTATTTTTCCATTGGATCTTTTTGGAACCGAAAAATTACGGATTACGGGGGGAAAGATATATTGAGTCAAAAGGCGTGTGGTTTTTTTCGGTCGTATCAATATTATTGACCGTGATCGTATGGTATGCGCTTGAAAGGGATCCATTGATGGCTTTCGGAGCGGTCGTAGGGTCTACCGCGTTTTTCATCACACATGGATTCAAACAGAATGCGGAAGAAGAAGAGAAGAAGCTTATGGAGGTTGGCAGGTCCGATTTCAGCAAGATCATGTTTCTGGAGGTTATCGACGCGACATTCTCGATCGATGGCGTTCTTGGCGCATTCGCATTCACGCTTTCCGTTCCGCTGATCCTGATCGGAAACGGACTTGGGGCTTATGTGGTGAGGAACATTACGATGGGGAATATCGATAACATAAAAAAATATATATATTTGAAAAACGGAGCGATGTACTCGATATTTTTCCTTGGGTCGATCATGCTTCTGGACAGTTTCGGTTTTGAGATACCGACCTGGCTGTCTCCGCTTGTCACGTTCGGCGTGGTCATATATTTTTTCAATAAATCAAAAAAAGTAGCCACTGAAAAGTGACTATTGTTGTTTTCCGATCGATTCTATCCCAAGTGCCCAGAATACTAGCCACAGAAGATATCCCGCGAAAAATCCGATGAACATGCCTGAAACGGCGAATATGGTATAAGAAGCTACTGGATTCCATGTGTCATATTCTATTGTTTGAGGATTGTAATCCTTTATGTATATTATCAACGGACTATTGAATAGGGAATTGTGCAGATTGAACGGCCATGGAACCAATGTTTTTATCGGCGTGATGTATATCTGCTTGTATTCATCCACTATTCCGCATTCCGAAGTTATCCAGTATTTCTTTTCCAGTAAACTGTAGGAGCCTTCAAGAGTGAAATAGATCACTTTTGCATTTTTCTTCTCAGCTTCGTGGATGAAATCATTTATGTCCAAGGCGCCCTTTGTGATGTTTCCTTCCAGATATGCTTTTTGGGAGATCGTAATGTTCTTCGACGAAGCGATCTTTTCGATCGTCTGGTCTATTTCGACCGATGGCGTATAGCTGTAACGGACATATGCCACTTCTATCATGATCAGCGCAAATACGATAATTCCAAAAATAACACATATATCTTGTCTGGATATTTTCATTTTTAATCAACTCCTCGCTCTAGAGCGAAAACTGCCTACTTTATGTAAAATAGAAAGTTTTTGCGCTAGGGATCAGATGCCTTGATCAGGCAAAATTTCAAGCGGATCAACCGGAAAAAAGAGCGCTTTAAAGACTAAAAATTCTATCACAAAATGTAGGAAATGTCAATAGTGCGATATTTTACAGTTTTTCTGCCGGAAAGCGGATGATCCGGGAAAATATGATAAACCGATTACGCGCGATAATAAACACTGAACAATAAAATGGATCTTACTTTCGGCATATTTTTCGGGCTTATTTCCATGCTCAGCTGGGGAGCATCCGATTTTTTTATTGCGAAATCCGTCAGAGGGAGCGGAGTTCTCAGGGCATTCCTCTGGGCCCAACTCACAAGCGTTATGCTTCTTTTTTTTATTTTTCTGGCCTATTACGATCTTCCGAAGTTCACATTTTATACGATAGCGCTGGTCATGACCGCAGGAACTCTTGGCGTCGTTTCCAATCTTTCTTTCTATCAAAGTCTTAGAGTCGGAAAAGTGTGCATTGTTATGCCGGTAGCTTCCTGCTGGGCGATGATAACGGTTGTGTTGAGCATGATATTCCTTGGGGAATCTTTGGATATTGCGCAATTGTTCGGCATTGTCTTTGCGATCGCCGGAGCATCTTTGGTTTCGTTCAAGCTGAGCGATCTGAAGAACTTGGATATAAAGAAACATGCGCACCAGGGGGTGGAGTTTGCCGTTGTCGCAGCATTCGCATACGGGACTAATTTTGTTCTGATCGATGTTCTGGTTTCCGAGATCGGATGGTTCCTGTCAATACTCATGATCGAAATTGTCGTGGTATTCCTCCTGCTTTTCTATTCCGGCGCGACGAAGAGCGACATCGCTTTTCCTAAAAACGTGTTTCTATTCGTGATATTGGTCGGAATACTTGATGCGACCGCATATCTTTCTTATGGAATCGGCGTGACGTCGGAGTTCGGTTCGATAGTCGCTCCGATAGCCGCGTCGTCTCCCGCAATCAGCATATTGCTTGCAAAAATATTTTTTAAAGAATATCTGGAAATAAATCAGAAGATAGGGATCCTTTCTGTCATCAGCGGATTGATCCTGCTTTCAATGTGAAGATCCGGCATTATATGCAAGTACATACAGCGTTGATAATGTGCGCTGTTTTTTTGCGCTTTTCGGGCAAGATTGACATATCCGTAAAAAAGACTAATATAAAAAATGCTTTTACCATGCAAAAGGCAGGAGGAACAAGTATGGAAATAAGCGATATAGTGCTGAGAAAGATAGATGGATACAAATTTAAAGGCGGACTGGACCAAACAGCAAAGCTATTTTTGAAATTAGCATCCATGTATCATCAGAAGGTCAAGGAACATTCGGAAAGAGTCGCATTGCTGTCCGAAGAGATCGCCATCAGGACCGGGAAAGATCCAAAACCGGCTTTTATTGGAGCGCTTATGCACGATAATGCAAAAATTTTGCTTCCTTATGATCTTTTTGACGACAGAAATATCAGCGAAGAAGAGTATCAGAAAATAAAAAAGCATCCCGTCAAAGGATTTGAGATCCTAAAAGATTTCCATGAATTCACGGCGATGTGCGCGGGACTTCATCACGCACTTTATGAGTCCGGATATGGACTTACGTTGAAAGATTTTCCGCCGGATTGGGATCTTGAATTGGTGAAAAAGGCGCTTGATATATCAGTCATAATATCCATTGCTGATTTCATAGACGCCTTCACTCACAGGAAAACAAGCATAAAGGATGGCTCCGACAAGGGATCTCTGAGACTTGAAGAAATGCTCAAGGCAAAATATCCCAATGATCATCAGACGGTGGAGGTTGCGCTGAAAGTTCAAAAAGAACTGAATATGTAACAATAGGGCCAAAAGGCCTTTTTTTTGACAAAATACGGATTATCTGATATTGTATAGCCACGAATATAGGAGGAAAAATGACCATTGAAGCATCGGAAAAAAAGATTATCGCAATTATGGGATTCATCGTTTTTGCGGTAATCGTAAATGAAAGCAGTAACTATCTCATAGAGATGGTTCCGCCTCCTCAGCTTGCTCCGGTCGATCTGTTCTCTATCCTTCACGCTTTTGCAGCCGGAGGGTTCGCCTTCTTTGCTGTAATGCTTGCCGATGAAGGATCGGGAACAAAAAGGAATATATATTTCTTGATAATATTTCTGGTCGTCGCATGGGAAGTGGTCGAGAACACGGTCCTCAAGGGAACGCCTATTTCCGGAGGGGAAAGCCTGCTGAACAGCGGTGCCGACATTATCATAGGGATGGCAATGTCCGGCATGGTGCTTTTCGGGGATAGGTTCAGGCTTAAGCCGAAAAACAATATCAAAATGCCCCGTTCCAATTTTTCATAAACGGGGTTTTTATTTTGATGAATGTGTTGTATAATGAGATAAAGATAATCGAATTTTATGCTGAAAAGTTCGCGAAAAACAGGGTATCTGGCCGCCGGGATAGCTGCGGTCATTGTTTTATCCGGAATACTGCTGTATCCTTCATTGCCGGAAAAGATGGCTTCACATTGGAACCTCCGGGGCGAGGCCGATGGCTATATGCCGAAAATCTACGGTGTGTTTCTGATGCCCGTGTTCTATTTGTTCTTGCTGGCATTGCTGATCGCGCTTCCGAGGATCGACCCGCTTAAAGAAAATATCGGGAAATTCAGAAAATATTATAATGGACTGATGATCATGCTGTTCCTTTTTTTCTTTTATATTCATGCATTGACCATCGCCTGGAATCTCGGTATGAGATTTGATATGACAAGGATGATCATTCCTGCATTCTCCATTCTGTTCTTTTATCTGGGAATTGTGATGGAAAGGTCGGAGAGGAATTGGTTTATCGGGTTCAGGACGCCCTGGACGCTGACGAGCGATGAAGTGTGGAAAAAAACTCACGAGCTCGGCGGAAAACTTTTCAGACTGATAGGCATGGTGGCTTTTTTGGGAATATTTATCGGAAGCAGCGCGATGATCTTTGCGATCATATTGGCGGTCATTTCTTCATTATATCTGTTTATCTATTCATATCTTGAATATCGGAAGATCGATAAGCGCGAAAAAAACGGCTGAATTAACACAATTCTGGTACATGATATTGCCGGGATCGGATCCGGTTTCGGACCATATTGACCGAATTCCGATAGATTGATATAATTGTCATATTACAATTTAGCGTCAAAAAATAATATTTATCCAGAGAGGCGGCTAGAGCACTGGCTCAATGAACCGCCCAGCAACCCCCAAGAGGTGACGACCTTGGGAAGGTGCTAATTCCAGCCTAGGCTGCATTTTCATTCAAATGCGGCCCATGGAAAGATAAAGATAAGTTTTTGATTTATAAAATCTTTCCATTCGGGGGATTTTTTTTGTTGTTTTTCCCGACGGCGATCTTTTTGCGGAAGAAATGTCGCTATCGGGGAACGCAATAAGTTCCTTAAAATAAAAATCAAAAAGGAGGAAAAAATATGGCCAAGAAAAATGATGTAAAGATCAAGGGCGATACGGACGTAATGAACGTTGAAAGGGTAACGAAGAATGAATGGATAGACGAAGGTTTCGGGAGTGGCTCGGGCAGCCCCGAGAACGACCAGGCTGATATCGGCGGATAGGAGGAGGACGGGATCATGAAAGCCGGGAAAAAAACAAAAAAAACGGATCTGCCGCAGCTCAGAAGGTCGTTGGGCAGAGCCGGACTGTTTGTCGAAATACTGACGGAAAAGATCGGCCAGATAAAATCCACCAACGGCCGATTCGTTCTTCAGAGAACGGAAAAAGACGCCATAGTGGTATGCGGGGATGAAAAAATATCCCTATGCGAAAACAACCTGGACCTTCTGCTTGATCGGGGCGAAGGCGAATATATAACAGGATCACTATTCGTTGTCATGAAATAAAGGAGAAACATCTCCTTTTTTTAATTTGTGAAAAGACCGCAAACGATATAATATAAGATTATAATATTCATAGAATGCAACATGGACAATCTGTTCTTATTCGCAGCCGTTTTTTTTATGACGTCGGTTTTTCACTATCTGGGATTTTCGGCCGTCGAGGAATTTTTATTTTTTGAGAGAAAATATGCAAAGGGCCTTTTCTTTGTTTTTTCCGCAGTTCTTTTTTTTCTGGCATATCTGCTCGTCATTGAATATTCATTGTGGGATAAGTTGATGAAATTCTTGATTTAATTCCGGAAACTATCTATAATACAAGCATTGAAATGATATTTATCAATTAATTGTTATAACATGAACAAGAAAGCAAAGGTTGTAAGGAAAAAACATGCAAAGAAACAGGGAAAGAAAATTGCAAGTTTGCGACACAGATAACCCAATATTATATTGTTAATATTTAAGACATGACCATGGCTATATCTCATTTGAATTAGGCCGGTTATGTTTTTTGTTGAACGGAAATGAGAAACGGAAAATTAATGTACATTTTAGCGTTCATTCTGATGGCGGGAGCGGTTATCGTCGTTTTCATGAGAACGCAGACCCGATATGATCTAAATTTGCCTAAACAAAAGAATATGAAAATCACAAGCAAGGCATTTGAAAGCAGCCGATCGATCCCGAAGAAATATACATGCCGGGGGGAGGATGTGAATCCGCCCCTTGAGTTCCAAGAGATTTCCAAGGATGCAAAAAGCCTTGTTCTAATCGTTGATGATCCGGATGCAAGCATGGGAACATGGAGCCATTGGATCGTTTGGAACATAAAACCGGACATCGGCGGGATAGATGAGAACGGCATGCCGGAAAATTCGATCGCGGGATCGAACGATTTCGGAAAAAATGATTATGGCGGTCCGTGCCCTCCATCGGGAACGCACCGATATTTCTTCAGGATATATGCCCTGGACGAGCTGCTTGGTCTTGAACCGTCGGCGAACAGGACGGATCTTGAGAGGGCTATGTCGGGGCATGTAATGGATTATGGGGAACTGGTCGGTCTTTTCGCAAAATGATCAGTTTCGCGCCCGCGGGGATTTTGAGCTTTGATGTTGCAAAAATACGGTATTCATATTAATATTAATTTATAAATAGGGGGAAAAACAAATTACTACGGAAAATGAAGAAAAGATGCTGGACACGCTTACGAATTGGATGGGAATAACAGAGCTTGGATTCAAGGAAGAAAATGGAATGGAGGTCATAATAATACCAAAGAAAGTAGGAAAGATCGAATGCTTTTTGGAGCAAAAAAAGAGCGGGAAATATTTCATTTATCAAAAAGACGTCGAGCTGATCCTTTATCCGGAAGATTTCGGATATGTCCCGAGCCAAACAAAAAGAGAAATATACCTAAAGCCGAATGGAGCCCCATGACAGGGTTCTTTTTTTATTCCAAGGGGTTGGCGGACCTAAACTTGCATATTTTTGAATATACTGTATAATATCATATTGTATCAAGATCGACACAGAAGGAAGTTTAAAACCATAAGATAATAAGTTAAATGACATATTTATATATTCTTTTGTTGCTTCTGCTTTCCGCAATATTTTCGGGGCTATCCCTTGGAATCTTCAGCTTGAACAAAGAAGATCTGAAGAGGAAAGCCGATCTTGGAGATATCAGGGCAAAGAGGATATATGAACTGAGAGAAAATGGAAATCTTTTACTTTGCACTCTTCTGATCGGTAATGTCATGGTGAATTCGACATTGTCCATATTCCTGGGCTCGATAACGTCAGGCGTTGTCGCAGGGATCGTTGCGACGCTGCTGATCGTGATCTTCGGGGAGATCGTGCCTCAGGCGGTTTTTTCAAGGTTTGCCATGGATTTTGTTTCGAGACTCACATGGCTCGTGAAAATTTTCATATATATTTTTTATCCGTTATCGCGGCCTATTTCATGGGCGCTGGACAAAGTCTTGGGAGAAGAAATACCGATGACCTATTCGAAGAGGGAGATAATGAAGATCGTTGAAGAACATCATGAATCCGAAGATAGCGACATAGATATAGACGAAAAGAATGTTATCAAGGGAGCTCTTTCATATTCCAGCAAAACGGTATATGACATTCTGACTCCCAGAACCGAAGTATTTGGACTTCCGTTCGACAGGGAACTGAACGAGGAAACGATAAAAAAGATCTCTGAGATCGGGCACTCAAGGATACCGGTTTACAATAAGGATCTGGACAGTATCGTGGGAATATTGTATGTGAAAGACATCCTGTTCAAGGGGTTTGAGGGGAAGAGGGTCGGAGATATGGCGAGAAAAAATGTCATTTTTGTGGATTTCAACAAGCCCCTGGATGATCTCCTGAACGCGTTCAAGAACACCAGGAATCATATGTTCGTGGTGCTTGATAAGCATGGTGTTGTTTCGGGAATTGTGACGATCGAAGATGTCCTGGAGGAGATCATAGGAGCCGAGATTGTCGATGAGTTCGACAAGTTCGACGATCTTCAGAAATTGGCCAAAAAAAGGATAGCTGAGAAAAAATTGAACAAGATTTGAGGTTTTGCCTGGTGGGTCTTGATAATTTTTTTTATCTGTGTTACACTGTTTTACAGTGAATTATTTGGGAGATTTTTATTTATATTTAAATAAAAAAACTGAATAATAGTTCAATTGTTCATCAGGGCTGAAGCGGTTTATGTGCGAGATCTGCCCTTGAATTTTTTATTTCATTTTAATCAATAAACGTATGTCACAAGATAGTCTAATCAAATTGCAATGCAAAGAATGCAAAAGAGTGAACTATAATTCCACAAAAAACAAGAAAACAGTCAAAGAAAAGATCGTACTGTCGAAATATTGTCCGGTTTGCAGGAAACATACCGAGCACACGGAGATCAAGGGGAAATAGTTTTGCTTTTTGTCTAAACTCAATTATTTTGATCCGGCGGGCGGCAAGTTGTTGTCGCTCGTTTTGAAAGGCGGAATGTCCTATGCGCAAGCATCGGGAGGAATGGGGCAGTGGCCGATGACGGCGGGGTTTACATATTCCGGAACATAATCTAAAATAGTAATGCATGGGAGCTTGGTTTAGTGGTAGAACTTCGGTCTCCAAAACCGACGATGGGGGTTCGATTCCCTCAGCTCCTGCAAGCTAAATAAAAACACAGAATATTCTGTGTTTTTATTTGGTTTTGTTTGATGCTGAGGGAATCGAATGTGAGGGGGTCGGGGAACGGGAGTTCCCCGCCTGGGGTGACAGCGAACGAAGTGAGCGCCAGAGGGCGGAAGCCCTATGGAGCGGAGCCGTAGGCGAGCAGTGAGACTTTCCCTCAGCTCCTGCGGACGTTATTTATGCAAATCCTCCATATTGAGATGGGGGATTTGTTGTTTGAAAAAAATACGGCATGAGATCTCTAATCTAAAATCTTAATCACAGCACCCTGGTTACTTGGATAATCAAAGTGATAAAAGAAGGTATGTTGGAGGTTATAACCAAAAATTGTTGACAAAATCACTTTTTTTTTTGTTACTATTGGACTAATAGAAAAATAGGAGGAATTAAAATGATACAAATTAAAAACGAAGACAAAACAAAAAAGCAAACTGGATAGCTTGCGAATACAAATGAAGTGTGAAAGCGGAAAGAAAAAAGGTTGTTATGATAAAACCAAACAAATTAAAAAACGATGGAATAGAATTCGAACAAAACAGAAATAAACAAAGGATGTGAGGAAATGAAGAAAAGAATGTTAAGTGTGGGAATTGTCGCAATATTGCTGTTTGCGATGGCAATGGTTCCAGCAGGGGCTGCATCGGATTTGAAAATAACAGACTATAACCTAAACAGCTTACAGAATTGGGGAACCTGGACGCAATATAAATATACTGGCTGGGCATTATTAAGATGGGAATATGGTCCTTCGATTCTCGATGCAACTTATCAGAAAAAAAGAATGGTTGGAGATGTCCCGGCAATAACAGTAGCTGATATGAAAGGCGGATATTGGGGCGAATGCGTAAGTCTAGTTAAAGCGCTTAGCAAGAGCACCGTGGCAACTGATGGTTGGGCAAAAGGAGATAATGTGGTTTTGACTGGTTCAGTGAAACCAGGGACAGCAATTGCTACTTTTAATTCAGCTGGAGTCTATAGCGGACATGTTGCAATATTTAGAGACTATGTTCGCGATTCAGGCGGAAAGATTAAAGAGGTTCTGGTCTGGGATCAAAATTATGTCAGTCCATATGTTGTAGGCAGGCATAATTTTAAGATAGCTGGAAGTGGTGTGAATAACGCAAGCAGTTACTATGTGGTAAGAGTATAAAAACATACAAAAAAACGGGAGAAATTATCTCCCTCTTTTTTTTGTTATATTGGATTGCTATTTAATTGTTATACTTTCAGATATATGCTGTGCAATGGTTCTTCCTTCTGCTGAATTATAGTGAAAAATCATAAGATTAGTTTTTAAAATGTCACTTATTAATCCGGCATTTGCAAAGTATTCTCCTTTTTGCCAATAAATATAACCATCACCATTTTGGCTTTGGCTGCATTGCTCATAGGTAATAAAAGTCTCGGGATCGTTCGTTGGAAAAGTGTTTAGCTGATAAGGATTTTTTGTTCCTTTATATCCAATTGAGCAGAAGTCCACTGTTTCATATGTCGGAAAATGAACTTCGAGGACAGAATTACTTGGATTCTTTTCGGAATTTATATAAAAATTCCATACAATTGTATCTTCGATTATACTTTTTCCATATGTCCATGTATCTGGATATTCAAATGTAAAATCTGCTTCTGGGGAAGAAAAAGTTTTATACACAATATCTTTATTCCCATCTTTATCGCCATTATCATTATTAGTACATCTTAAATATATCGGATTGTCGGTACTACTAGTGCAGGGGGTTTTGGCGTATTTAAAAAACAGTCGATCAGCCAAGAGGCTTATAAAAATAGCCAATACAAGCAATATAATAATTTTATATTTCATTTTATCGAATTATCGATACTTAATTAAGAAAATATCATAATTTCATTTTAGCATCGAGGATTATATTGGTCAATCTGATGGAGTTGTTTCATGTTTAATAATATTCAATTAAATACATTTCTATTTAAAGGGTTATGACTTTTTCCACTAGTCTATGAAAACAAACAGTAGAACATGCTTAAATGCCATTCCAAAGCTTAATTATCTATTACATCTGAACACCTTGCTTGGGGAATGTAGGATGCAACTATTGACATTTTTAAAATATTCATGTAGAATATGAAGTTAATATTTTAGATATTAACAGGAGATGAATATGTTTGACTATAGCAATGTAGGCACTGGTATAATTAAGAGCTTACCTGAGGAAATTCAGGAAAAAGTAGTATTAAAAAAAGAGGATGACCTTCAAAAAAGCAGAACAGTCGAATCTGATGTCGAAAAAAAATTAGGTATTATAAAAAAGTACTTTAATTCGGAATGTTATGGTAAACGTCTGCTTTTATCGATAATAAATTTTATCGAAACGAAAGGAACGGAAAAGGTCGTGAGATCAGAAGAATTCAAGGAGATGGCCCTTATTGCTGCCATCGGCCTTCTCTTAAAAGACGTAAGGAACGCGAAAGAATTGAAGGATGTCAATTCTATGCTCAAAATTGTTTTGGGTATAAGCATCGGCGAATCAGAGCCTTGCAGGAAGGTTTTTCTGAGCAAGGACAGCTTCATTGCTGCGAACAGAAGTATGATCCCGGTTGATCATGCAATGAAAGGTATACTGAGTATCGTTGAAGAACTATCCATCACCAAAAAAGAGTATCTCTTGGCGCTTGAACAATGCGTTATCGATGAGGAGCATAACGGCGGTCTCTGGCGATATACATTGGAGGCAAGGGCGTTTCTGGAGATCGAGAAGAAAAAGAACGGTATTGAATCTCAGTTCGATTTTTCAGAATATAAGAAAGCGGCAGACGAATACCTTAAGGCCAAAAATAACATATACATGGCCGCTGAAATGTACAGATTCCTGAAAAAGGCCGGATATATCTTAGAAGATGACAGAGATCAGGTGCTGAGGGCATATGAAAGCGGCAGGGGAAGAAATGAGGATGCTGCCACAAAAGCAGCGAAAAAGGCCGGCTTGATCCCATATGCAAGCATATTCGAAAAAATCAAAGCAAGATAAGCTTAACGAAGGAATACAAATCCTTCTTTTTTTAAATGTAGTATAAAAATATTTCTAAGATAGGCTGAACTTTTTCCACAAGTTTTTGAAAAAAATAGGAGCATGGTGATGGCCTGTTTTTTTGGAATAAGGAACTGAACGTGAAGGGTCGGGG
>Ga0172379_10004329_pt1 | contig 21156 bp, 28 predicted proteins | sample GrowelOW334metaG_FD_119756 | JGI IMG/M metagenome (GOLD analysis project Ga0172379, IMG submission 119756) | Groundwater microbial communities from an aquifer near a municipal landfill in Southern Ontario, Canada - Groundwater well OW334 metaG | ecosystem: Environmental > Aquatic > Deep...
AAACTGAAACTAAACCAATGCGGTCTTCCAAAAACAATGGCTCTTGAACTTTTCAAGCCGTTTGTAATCGGAAAACTTATAAAAGACGGCCTGGCGCACAACATAAAAAACGCCGAAAAACTTATTTTTGGAGGCAAAAAAGAGGTCTGGGACATCCTTGAAGAAGTAACAAAAGGTCATTATGTACTTCTAAATCGCGCTCCAACTCTACACAGACTTGGTATCCAAGCTTTCCAACCTGTACTTATAGAAGGTAAAGCCATCCAAATACATCCTCTCGTTTGCGCGGCTTTCAACGCCGACTTCGATGGAGATCAAATGGCTGTACACATCCCTCTTTCCAAGAAAGCTCAAGATGAAGCAAAGGCAATAATGGCATCAACAAGCAACCTCCTTAAACCATCTTCCGGCGGTCCGATTATCAACGCCGCACAAGATATGGTTCTCGGTTGCTATTACCTTACTCGAACGAATAAACACAAGAAGGGCGAAGGAATGATTTTCGGTAACGCCGAAGAAGCAATTTTGCATTACGAACTTGAGAACATCCACCTACAAGCGGTAATTAAGGTAAGAATTAACGGAACGATTATCGAAACTTCGGTAGGTCGTGTACTTTTCAATCAAATCCTCCCGGAAGAATTGGAGTTCAAGAATAATGTAATGAAGAAAAACGACCTCAAGAATCTAATCACTGAAACTCTTGAAAAAGCAGGTCCGGAAAAAACAGCAAAATTAGCTGACGACATTAAGAATATTGGATTTAAATATGCGACCTTATCAGGTCTGTCAATCGCAAGCGCCGACATGCAAATCCCGGCCGAGAAAACAAAAATCATCGAAATAGCGGATGAAATCGTCAGAAAAATCAACAACCAATACTGGAAAGGATTGGTCACCGACGATGAAAGATACAACAACACAATCAAAATTTGGTCTCGCGCAAAAGCCGACATTGCAGCCGCAATGATCAAAACTTTTGACGAGGATAACGATATTTTCTACATGATTGACTCTCAAGCCAGAGGTAACTGGGGACAAATCACTCAGCTCTGCGGTATGAAAGGTCTCGTTGCAAATCCAGCCGGTAAAACAATTGAACTTCCAGTTAAATCGAGTTTGAAAGAAGGTTTCACAATCTTGGAATACTTCATTGCAACTCACGGAGGTAGAAAAGGTAAGTCTGATACGGCCTTGAAAACAGCTGAAGCCGGTTACTTAACCCGTCGTCTTGTCGACGCGGTACAAGATATCATTATCAAAGAAGAGGATTGCGGATCTGGCCATAAGCACTACATCACCGAAGCGGAAAGCGAGAAAATCGGCGAAGCGTTTGAAAACAGAATTTACGGACGCACTCTCGCTGAAAATGTCGTAAATCCAAAAACCGGAGAGGTCGTAATCAAAAAAGGCGAACAAATCGGAAACAACGAGATTAAAATAATCATGAATAATGATGTCGAACAGGTCGCTGTAAGATCTGTAATGACTTGCCAAACAGAAGATGGAATTTGCCAAAAATGTTACGGCAGAGATTTGGGTACAAACAAGACAGTCGATTACGGAACGGCAGTCGGTATTATCGCCGCACAGAGTATCGGCGAACCGGGTACTCAGCTAACAATGAGAACCTTCCACATGGGTGGTGTCGCAAGTGAATCGGATATCACACAGGGTTTGACTCGTGTAGAAGAGTTATTCGAAGCTCGTCCTCCAAAATCCCCGGCAATCATAGCGGAAGTCGCCGGTAAGATTAAAATTAAACAGAAGGCAACCACAAATGAAGTGAGAATAATCAGCAACGACCCACTAGAACTTATCTATCATATAAGCAAGAATTTCAAGCTTAATGTAAAAGAAGGTGACAAGGTCAAAGAAGGTGAAGTTATTGCTGTAAACAAAACCAAGAAACAAGAATTGCGAGCGGAAAGCAAGGGAAGCATCCAAAAGATTACGAAAACAACAATTGTAGTCTTGAGTGAAGGCACCATCGAAAAAATTTACGAAATACCAAATACCAGAACACTAAAAGTAAAGAACGGAGAAATGATTACGATTGGCACCCCGCTTACTTCAGGGCACATTAATTTAAGAGACCTGCAAAGACTTGCGAATATATACGCGGTACAAAAATACATAATGTCTGAAGTTCAGAGTATTTACGCCTCACAAGGTCAAACAATCAACGACAAACATATCGAAATTATCATCAGACAAATGTTCTCGAAAACAAGGATTGTGGATTCCGGAAATACCGAGTTCTTAACAGGTGAAGTTGCGGATTCGATCAAGGTAGAAAAAGCGAACGAAAAAATGAAAAAAACCGGCAAGAAAACTGCCGAAGTCGAAAGACTGCTTCTTGGATTAACCAGAATAGCCCTTCATACATCAAGTTGGTTATCCGCCGCGTCATTCCAGGAAACAATTCGTGTACTCGTTGAAGCATCTACGACAAAACGAATAGACGAATTAAGAGGATTAAAAGAAAATGTTATCATCGGAAAACTCATCCCGGCAGGCGCAATTTTCAGAAAAAGAATCGGCAAAGAATAAAAAAAATCTTGCACTCAAGAAAAAACTGGTATAAAGTTCCCCAGCTAGCTCACTAGCTTACTAATTTACTAGCTCACTAGTCTAATGCCAACAATAAACCAACTCGTCAGAAAAGGTCGAAAAAAGAAAAATAGGAAAAGCAAAGCTCCGGCGTTGCAATTAATCGCAAATAATTTAAAAAACAGTCCTTCAAGTCTAGCCTGCCCTCAAAAGCGCGGAGTTTGCGTAAAAGTTACAACCAAAACGCCTAAAAAACCTAATTCAGCCTTGAGGAAAATTGCGACTGTCAGACTGACTAACGGAGAAATGGTTATTGCTTATATTCCGGGCGAAGGTCACAACTTACAAGAACACTCGATTGTAACAATAAGGGGTGGTCGTGTAAAAGATCTACCTGGTGTGAAATATCATATTATCAGGGGAACAATGGATACTCAAGGAGTGGAAGGCCGCAAACAAGGTCGTTCAAAATACGGCGCAAAGAAACCAAAAAAGTAATATTAATATTAATTTAAGTTAAGAAGACCATGGGACAAAAAAGATGTGTTTACATACCGGAAGGCTCAACCCCTTTGCAAGAAAAATTCGTTAATTATGTAATGAAGCGAGGTAAAAAAACCGTAGCAAGAAAAGTTTTTGCAGACATGTTGGAAGAGTTGAAGAAAAAAGGCGGGAAAGATCCTGAACAAATTTTCGAAAGAGCGATAGAAAATGTGAAACCGGCGATGGAAGTACGCCCAAAGAGAATAGGTGGCGCAGTTTACCAAATACCTATCGAAGTTAAACCGGGAAGACAAACGATGCTCGCTTTTAGATGGATTTTGGAAGCATCAAGAGCAAAGAAAGGAATGAAAATGGCAAACAAACTTGCCGGCGAATTAATGGATGCGGCAAATCAACAGGGCTCGGCAATAAAGAAAAAAGAAGACTCTCATAAAATGGCTCAAGCTAACAAAGCCTTCGCCCACTTCGCAAAATATTAAGCTTTCTTCTTCTCTTTCTTATCTTCTCTTTACTAGCTCACTCTCTTCTCTAACCTACTAGGTCCTCTCTTTTCCTAGCTTGCTAGTTTACTAAATCCATTTTAAACTAAACCCGTCTTAAAAAACCAACATGAAAAAAACATTATTAATATTTCCACTCGTTTTAGTGTTCACATTATCCGGATGCGGAGAGCTTTCTGAAATTGAATATAATAACAATATCGCTCAAGCACTCGATGCGAACTCCAGTCTAATCAAAGATACCATTACGGCATATGATTCAAGCGTACCGGATATAGTAACCGAACAAACGGAAATAGATACTTCGGGGATGGAAACGGCTTTGGAAAACACTCAAGCAAAACATCAAGACATAGAAACTCTTTTAACTCTTGCCAGCAAAAATTTAGACCAGGAAAAAGCCGTGGAAGATGAACTAACCAATTATATTTCACTCTCGGAAATCTGCCTAAGTACATACGCGGAAATACTCAATTATTACAAATCCGGAGAGTACAAAAATGATCTCGAATTGGTAGGAGAATACGACACCAATATTTACAACAATTACAACGCCTTAATCGAGTCAAACAACAAATTGGCGGATATACTGGAAGAATATACGAAATAAACCGTTCGCTTCGCTACCAACCTGAATGATGTTTCGTTTTCGCAAGCTTGACTTTCAACTTTTGCCCCCTATAATACGCAAGCAATCAAACGCATTGTGACTTTTTTTCAAAAAAAACAATCATCAATTTTAGCTAATTTATCTCTTCCCATCTTCACTAGAAACTAGGTCCTCTCTTCTCTTCTTAACTAGCTCACTATCTTCTCTAGCCTACTAAAAACTAATCATTAACAATTAATACAATGGCAGATCAAACGAAGGTCGTAGACCTACACAAACTCAGAAACATAGGTATTTTTGCACACATCGACGCTGGAAAAACAACGGTAAGCGAAAGATTTCTTTTTTATACCGGAAAAATTCACAAAATCGGTGAAGTACATGAAGGAGCCGCCACAATGGACTGGATGGAACAAGAACAAGAGAGAGGAATTACAATTACATCAGCCGCAACGACATGCTTCTGGGCTCCAAGAGGAACACAGGACTTACACAGAATTAACCTTATCGATACCCCAGGACATGTGGACTTTACCGCCGAAGTGGAAAGATCTCTTCGTGTTCTTGACGGAGGCGTCGCGGTATTTGACGGATCACAAGGCGTCGAACCTCAGTCTGAAACAGTATGGAGACAAGCGGAAAAATACAATGTCCCAAGAATCGCATTCATTAATAAAATGGATAAGATCGGTGCGGATTTCAAAATGAGCGTCGACTCGATTTTAAAAAGACTTTCAAAAGATGCGATCCCCATTCAATTACCTGTTGGACAAGAAAGTGAATTCAGCGCGATTATCGACCTCGTACACCTCAAATGCTATCAATTCGAAGGAGACAACGGAGAAAAAGTTATTGAAATCGAAATCCCGACTGAAATGGGAGAAGAAGTAAAACAAGCACGAAAAAACTTGATGGAAAAAGTCGCGGAAAACGACGAAACGCTCATGAACATATACTTGGAAAAAAACGAACTTACAGCAGAAGAAATCGAAAAAGGTATTCGTCTCGGCACAATCGCAAGACATTTCTATCCGGTCATGTGTGGAACAGCACTCCAAAACAAAGGTCTTCAGTTAGTCTTGGATGCAGTCGTGAAATATTTACCATCACCTCTCGATGTTCCACCAATGGTTGGTAAAAATCCAGACAACGACGCAATGGAACCACGCCCGGCAACTTTTGATGCACCATTCTCAGCTCTAGCATTCAAAATAGCAACAGATCCATTCATCGGGAAGCTTGCATTTATACGAGTTTATTCAGGAAAGCTTGAAGCGGGAAGCTATGTATATAATTCGACATCACAACAAAAAGAAAGAATAGGAAGACTTGTTCAAATGCACGCAAACCACAGAGAGGAAATCAAAGAAGTAATGGCTGGAGATATCGCTGCGGTTGTAGGACTCAAGAAAACTTTAACAGGAAATACTCTTTGCGACGAAAAACATCCAATCATTCTTGAATCAATCGACTTCCCTGAACCTGTTATTGACATTGCAATCGAACCTAAAACAAAAGCCGATCAAGAAAAAATGGGCATCGCATTACAAAAACTCTCAGAAGAAGATCCTACATTTAGAGTACGAACAGACGAGGAAACAGGTCAAACAATTATCGCAGGTATGGGAGAACTTCACCTTGATATTATCGTCGACCGCATGAAAAGAGAATTCAAAGTTGAAGCTAATGTCGGTAAACCACAAGTGGCATACAGAGAAACGATTCAAAAAACAGTCGAAGCGGAAGAAAAATATGTCAAACAAACTGGTGGTCACGGTCAATATGGACATGTACTCCTTCGAGTTGGTCCTAACGAAACAGGAAAAGGTTACGAATTTATCAATGCGGTTGTCGGAGGAAGAATCCCAAGAGAATTTATCCCGGCAGTTGATAAAGGAATTAAAGAAGCACTTACAAGAGGTGTCGTAGCTGGATATCCGGTAGTAGACATCAAGGTTGAACTTTACGATGGATCATACCATGATGTTGACTCGTCGGAATTGGCATTCAAAATAGCGGGCTCAATGGCTTTCCAAAAAGGCGCCAAAGCAGCAGATCCAATACTTCTTGAACCTATAATGAAAGTGGAAGTCACAACACCTGAAGAATATATGGGAGATGTTATGGGTAACATCAATTCGAAAAGAGGACAAATCCAAGAAATGGGAACAAGAGGCATGGTTAAATTTATAAAAGCCATAATCCCTCTTTCTGAAATGTTTGGCTACGCAACAGACTTGCGTTCAATGTCTCAAGGTCGCGCAGGATACACAATGGAATTGGGACATTACTCGAAAGTACCAAACAATGTTGCATTGAAAATAAAAGAAGAACGAGGAATAAAATAATCCACATCCACTCATTCGGTATTCGACATTCGAAATCAGCTTGCAATTTGATACCCTTTAAAATACAATCTTCGCGCATAAGTTAAAATTTTCTAACAACCAAAAGTATGGCAGACGGAATTTTCCAACGCACAAAACCACATGTAAACGTTGGTACAATCGGACACGTTGACCACGGCAAGACGACTTTAACTGCCGCTATTACAGCTGTAGCAGAAAAGAAATTTGGCGGACTCAATAAGTTTATCCCATTTGATAAGATCGACAATGCTCCAGAAGAAAGAGAACGCGGTATTACAATCGCAACTTCTCACCAAGAGTACGAAACAGACAAGAGACACTATGCTCATGTGGACTGTCCGGGACATGCCGACTATGTCAAAAACATGATTACAGGTGCCGCTCAAATGGACGGAGCAATCCTAGTAGTTTCGGCTGCAGATGGACCTATGCCACAAACAAGAGAACATATCCTTCTTGCAAGACAGGTAAATGTACCATACATCGTTGTATTCATGAATAAGATGGATGTTGCAGACCCTGAAATTGCAGAACTTTCAGAAATGGAAATCAGGGATCTTCTTACAAAATATGAATTCCCTGGAGACAAGACTCCAATCATAAAAGGCTCTGCCTTAAAAGCTCTTGAAAATCCAACTGGACCGGATGCTGAACCAATCTTGCAATTGCTTAAAACTCTTGACGAATACATCCCGGTTCCTGAAAGACCATTGGGCAAACCATTCTTGATGCCTATCGAAGATGTATTCTCTATTAAGGGAAGAGGTACTGTTGCAACAGGCAAAATCGAACAAGGTGTTGTACATATAAATGATGAAGTTGAAATTATAGGTATAAAAGATACCAGAAAAGTTGTTGTTACCGGCGTTGAGATGTTCAAGAAAACATTGGACGAAGGTCAAGCTGGCGACAATGTAGGGCTTCTCTTGAGAGGCGTTGAACGCGAAGAGATCGTAAGAGGTCAGGTTTTGGCCAAGTCCGGATCCATAACTCCTCATACGAAATTCGAATCTGAAGTATATGTGCTGACAAAAGAAGAAGGTGGTCGCCACACTCCATTTTTCAAAGGCTACAAACCTCAATTCTACATCAGAACAACAGATGTTACAGGTGAAATTGAATTGCCGGCTGGCGTTGAAATGATTATGCCTGGCGACAATGTTAAAATGGTTGTTACATTGGGAGCCCCAATTGCTCTTAGTGAAGGAACAAGGTTTGCTATCAGAGAAGGTGGGAAAACAGTTGGTGCTGGAGTGGTAGCAAAAATCATAACATAATTTTTGGTTTAAATTGCCCGGATGAGGCACTCTTCATCCGGGTTTTCAAACCTGAAATAGAAAGCCCGAAGTATTGATTTTAATATTTCGGCCCCCGGCGGGGAAATCAGCAAAAGAATATCGGTTATAAAAAAACCGAACTCGCCGGAACAACTCGTCCCGGATCTTTTATTTTCTCCTCTCCCCTCTTCACTAGCCCACTATCTTCTCTAGCCTACTAGGTCCTCTCTTCTCTCCTCTTCACTAGCTAACTATCTTCTCTAGTCTACTAAGTCCTAACCAACTCCCTCATGTCCAAGCAAAAGATCAGGATTAAAATCAAATCATTCGATCACAAAGTAATCGATGAAGCCGCAAAATTAATTATCGAAACCGCTGAAAAAACCGGCGCAATTATCGCAGGTCCGATTCCGCTACCAACAAGAATTGAAAAATTCACAGTTAATTCTTCAACCTTCGTTCATAAAAACGCTCGCGAACAATACGAAATCAGAACACACAAAAGATTGATTGATATAAGAGAAAGCACTCCGAAAACCATAGAATCACTTTCAAACTTATCATTACCGGCAGGCGTAGATATCGAAATAAAGATGATTACATCCGAAGAAACAAAGTAAATCACAAGGAAAAGTTAAAATCCTATTGACTCTGCAAGTAGAAATATATAAATTACCTCCGCACATTCAATTTCCGCATGTTAATACAAGGTAAGAGGCTCCTGGACCCTCGCGGGGAAAGGATTTAAGCCAAAACCTTCGGGTAAAACCCTATAACCTATACAAATATGCCTGGCATACTAGGCAAAAAACTCGGCATGACACGTCTGATTCAAGATGACGGTCGCGTGATCCCCTTCACAGTTGTAGAATGCGAACCAAATGAAATAGTTCAAGTGAAAACAACTGAAAAAGATGGATATCCGGCGGTAGTCCTGGGTTTTAGTAAGTTACACAAACCGGCAAAGAACAAGAAATTCCACTTCGTAAGAGAATTTAGAGTAGACGGATCTGCTACACCAAAAATGGGAGACTTTGTAACAGTAGATTTGTTTCAAGAAAACGAGACCGTGAAAATAACAGCAGTATCAAAAGGTAAGGGATTCCAGGGTGTCGTTAAGAAATATCACTTCGCAGGAGGTTGCGCTTCTCACGGTTCACATAACCATAGAGAACCTGGTTCAATCGGTGCGCGCGCCAAACCTGGTCGCGTATGCAAAGGGAAGAAACTACCTGGAAGAATGGGTGGAGAAACCATAACGATAAGAGAAACTCAAGTTGTATATCTAAACAAAGATAAGAATTTAATAGGCATAAAGGGTCAAATCCCGGGCGGAAACGGTCATCTCGTCATCATAAGAAAACAATAATTCACCATTTACTAGCCTACTAGCTCACTAGATAACTAAACAATGAAAGTAAAACTCTACAATCAGGAAGGCGAAGAAACCGGAGAAGTCACTCTAAATAAAGATATTTTCGGACTTGATGTAAATGTCGGATTGATTCATCAAGCGGTTGTAGCAACTCAAGCAAATCGAAGAACGCCTATAGCTCACACTTTAAAAAGAGGTGAAGTAAGTACTACTACGAAAAAACCTCATCCTCAGAAACACACGGGTCGAGCAAGACAAGGTGGTACGAGAAATGTACAACATAGAAAAGGTTGCGTAGCTTTCGGTCCGAGATTTGACAGAAATTTTGAAAAAAGGATGCCAAAGAAACAGTATAGAAAAGCTTTGTTGTGCGCTTTGTCATCAAAAGCAAAAGAAGGACACATATTAGCACTTGAAAAATATGAGAATGAACCGAAAACGAAATTGATGGCGACTCTTATTAAGAAACTTCCATTAAAAAAAACAACATTAATCGTTGCTGCAAGTAAGGATAAGCTTATATTTAAAGCAAGTGCCAATCTGAAATATACGGAAGCGATCGACGCAAGAAATTTAAGCGTTGAAAAGGTTATGAAATTCGAGGACCTTTTAATCTTAAAAGATGCCTTCAAGACAATTGACGAAACTTTTATTTCTAAAAACTAAACTAGCCAGGAAACATGGATTCATCTCACATAATTAAAAAACCGTTGGTAACAGAGAAAAGCATGAAGGGAGAAGTTAATAGAAAATTCACTTTCTTAATCAACTCAAACGCTACAAAAATTGATATAAAAAGAGCTTTTAAAGAAATATATGGCGTTGATGTGGTAAAAGTAAACATAGTACCGGTATTCAGAAAGGCAAGACTGATCAAGAACAACAATGAGTTTGAGAAAAGAGCAAGTGGTCAAAAAGCTGTAATTACAATCAAAAAAGGTCAAAAATTCGATTTCAATAAGATAAAAGAAGTTAAATAATTTAAAATGGCAGTAATAAAAGTAAAACCAGAACGAAACGCTCGAAGAAACTGGAGCAAATATACCTTTGAAGAACTAACAAAGGGTAAAAAACGAGAAAAGAGTCTTTGCACTTATAAAAAAGAAACCGGCGGAAGAAATAACAACGGACTTTTGACCGTAAGGCATAGAGGGGCAGGTCATAAACGCATGCTTCGAACAATTGATTTCGACCAAACGGACAAGTTAAATATAGAAGGACGTGTTACGGCGGTAGAATATGATCCGAATAGAACGGCTTATATCATGTTAATAACATACAAGGATGGAGCAAAGAGATACCAAATCGCTCCGGAGGGAATGAGAGATGGCAAGAAAATTATTTGTGCGAATAAGGCGAAGGTAAAACTTGGGAACAGAATGAAATTAAGCGCAATACCGGCCGGCTTCCAGATTTACAATGTGGAATTGGCAAGAGGCAACGGAGGACAGTTATGCAGAAGCGCCGGAGCAAGTGCGAAAATGGTAGGTGTTGATGGAAATTTCGCACAGGTTGAATTGACTTCAAAAGAAATCAGACTTATCCCGAAAGACTGTTTCGCTTCCATAGGACAAGTTAGTAATATAGAACACGGCAACTTAAAAATAGGAAAAGCCGGAAGAAAGAGATGGATGGGCAAAAGACCGGAAGTGCTTGGAAAAGCTATGAATCCTTGCGATCACCCTCATGGTGGTGGTAAAGGTGGAACTCCAATCGGTTTAAAACATCCAAAAACACCTTGGGGATTACCGGCACTTGGATTCAAGACGAGAAAGAGAAAGAATATAACGGACAAATTCAGAATTCGCGATAGAAGAGGCAAGGAAATCAAGAAAAAGTAATTTTTAACTCTCTTAAGAATGTCACGCAGCTCAAAAAAAGGACCATTCGTAGACCCGCGATTAACAAAAAAAGTTCAGAAAATGAACGAATCGGGTGATAAAAAAATTATCAAAACCTGGTCAAGGTCATGCACGATTGCACCGGAATTCGTAGGTCACACATTCGCTGTCCACAACGGAAAGGATCATATACCTGTATTTGTAACTGAAAACATGGTAGGACATAAACTGGGAGAATTCTCATTCACAAGAAAATTCAAAGCACATGGCGGTCAAATGGCAAAAGGAGAAGCAACCGCAACTGCAACTGCAACCCCAGCTAAATAACCTGACAACTAATTACCACAATGAAATCCATATTAAGAAACGCAAGAACATCACCGACAAAAGTTAACCTCGTAGCAAAACTAGTACGCGGTAAAGATGCAAAAGAAGCCGTTGCATTGCTACATCATATCCCAAGAAAGGGAGCTAAGATCCTGGCAAAAGTAATCGAGTCGGCAATGGCCAATGCGGAAAACAATTTCAAACAAGACAAGACAACATTGTTCATAAAAGAAATCGTAATAAATGATGGAATTATGTTTAAGAGATCAATCATGAGGGCACGAGGGAAAAGCACTCCGATCTTAAAAAGAAATGCTCATATAACAGTTAAGCTTGATGTAAAAGAGAACGCAGTTGCTAAAAAAGAGGAAACACCACCACAGAAACCTGCAAAGAAAACTTCAAAAAAACTAACCACTAGTAATTAAAAATGGGACAAAAAGTTCATCCGAAAATTCAGCGCATAGGTGTTATAAAGAAATGGGATTCCAGTTGGTATGCACCAAGAAAAAAATATATAATTCTTTTCCATCAAGATGTTAAGATAAAAGAATATATTAGAAAAACTCTTAAAGACTGTGGAGTTTCATTGATTCAAATATTGAGAAATGCTAATGAAACTATTATAAATATCAATAGTGCCAAACCTGGCGTAATAATCGGACATCAGGGCGAACAAGTCGAGAAATTCAGAGATGCTCTAGAGAAAAATTTCGGATCAAGGTTTCAAATCAATATAGTTGAAATTCAACAACCAGATCTAGATGCTCAATTGGTTGCAGAATCAATAGCAAAACAAGTTGAAAAAAGAATTTCATACAGAAGAGGTGCAAAAATGGCTATACAAAAAGCTATGGAAGCAGGAGCAAAAGGAGCAAAAGTATATGTATCAGGTCGTTTAAACGGTGTGGAAATAGCAAGAGATGAGACTTTTACAGAAGGCAAGATACCGTTGCAAACATTCAGAGCGGATGTCGATTATGGAGTCTGCCCAGCCTTCACAACTTATGGCGCAATCGGTGTAAGAGTGTGGATTTACAAAGGTGACATATTTAAAAAAGATTTGAGCGCAACGATAAACCCTTATTCTAAACCATTGGGGGAAAAAGCAGCCAAAAAAGTGGAACCAAAGATCGAAGAAGTGGTAAAAGAAAAAAAAGTTCGAAAAATTACATCAAAAAAAGCTTAAAATATGTTATTACCAAAAAGACAAAAATATCGAAAATCCCATAGAATGAGAGGCGCCTTCAAAAGGAAGGCTCACAAAGGTGACAGGCTATCGTTCGGCTCATTCGGATTAAAAGCCCAAGAAACGGGAGAAATATCTTCAAGACAAATTGAAGCGGCCAGAAAAGCCATGTCTCGCTGTATTAAAAGGGGCGGCAAAATATGGATTCGAATTTTCCCACATAAACCTATTACAAAGAAAGCAGCCGAAGTACCGATGGGTAGTGGAAAAGGTATGGTCGAAAAATATGTAGCACTTACGAAAGCCGGGACAATAATATTTGAAATGGAAGGCATGGATGAATTAACGGCAAGAAAAGCGATGACGCTTGCAAAGCATAAGCTTCCTCTCAAAACCAAATTTATCACATCTCACGACCTTAATTAACCAACGCAAATTAAAATGTTAGAAATACAAGAATTAAGAAAATTGAACACGAAAGAATTGGAAAAAGAACTTGGAACAGCGATAAGAAAACGCATACAAGCAAGCAACGGCTTAAAAACCAATCAAGATAAGAAATCTCATTTGGCAGCATCGTATAAAAAATACATAGCACAGATCAAGACGGTACAAAGGGCTTCTCGAAAAAACTAATTACTAGTCATTATAAAAATGAAATCAATAACAGGCATAGTCACAAGTAGCAAAATGAAGGATACAATCGTTATAACCGTACATAGGTACAAACTAAACGAGAAGTACAAGAAAAAGTATCGAACTTCAAATAAATTTTACGCTCATGATGAAGGGAATAAATTCAAAGAAGGTGATACTGTTACCGTTTACGAAACAAGACCGTTAAGCAAATTGAAAAGGTGGACTGTAACAAAACCTGAAGTAAAAAAAACAACAAACTAATTTACTAGCTTACTAACATGATTCAGCAACAAACAATATTACAAGTAGCAGATAACACCGGAGCCAAAGAGGCAAAATGTATAAAAGTACTTGGCGGTTCAAGAAGAAGATACGCCGGAGTTGGAGATGTTGTTGTAGTTGCTATTCGAACTGCATCCCCAAGAGGACTTGTGAAAAAAAAGGCAATTGAAAGAGCGGTAATTATAAGAACAAGAAAAGAAGTTTACAGAAAAGATGGTTCAGCCGTAAGATTCGACGACAATGCATGTGTAATCATAACCAAAGATGGCGAACCAAAAGGAACTCGTGTATTTGGTCCAGTAGCAAGAGAATTGAGAGAGAAAAAATTCCAAAAAATAATTTCACTGGCACCGGATGTTTTATAGTTACTAATCACCTATCACAATGAAAATAAAAACTGGAGACGATGTACTGATAATTGCAGGAAAAGATAAGGGCAAAAAAGGTAAAGTAATGCGTGTAATGAAAAAATTAAACGCAATCGTAGTCGAAAAGGTTAATGTAAAAACAAGACATGTTAAAAAAACAACGACAAGAAAAGGTGAAAAAATCCAGTTCGAAGCTCCTATAAACGCATCAAACGCAAAGGTATTATGCCCCGGATGCAAAAAACCTGTAAGAATCGGTTACGTAATATCAAAAGATCAGAAGAAAAGACGCATCTGCAAAAAATGTAAAGATGTCATCGATCAGCCGGTAGAATCAAAATCAAAGAAGAAGAAATAATAAATTATACTAATTTATGGCAAAAGCAACAGTGAAGGCAAAAATAGAAACAATGGATAAAAAAGATATATTACAATATCTGAAAGATTCACTTGGTCTAAAAAACACATTCGCAACACCAAGACTTGTGAAAGTTAAGATAAATGTAGGTATCGGTACATATGTACGAGCCGGAGGAAAAGACTTTACCCCGGTTGTAAAAAACATAACCGATATTACAAGCCAAAAGCCAATAATTACAAAATCAAAAAAAGCTATCTCTAATTTCCATTTAAGAGCAAAAATGCCTGTTGGCGTAACTGTAACATTGAGAAAACATCGAATGAACGATTTTATCAATAAACTTGTAAATATTACCCTTCCAAGAACGAGAGACTTCAGAGGTATAAGTGTAAAAGGATTCGACGGCAGAGGAAATTACAATCTCGGAATAAAAGATATAAGCATATTCCCGGAAGCAAAACTGGAAAATCTGGAAAGAACCCACGGATTACAAATAACCATAGCGACAACTGCAAAAAACGATTACGAAGGATATTTGTTACTAAAAGCTCTGGGCTTCCCGTTTAAAGACGAAGTTAAATCTGAAAAAAAATAACCAATTAGTCACTAACTCACCATGGCAAAAAAATCCTTAAAAATTAAATGCGAAAGAAGAAAAAATACTTACCTAAAGGCTCTTAGCAAAGGGAAAAAACCAAAGTTTGCAACAAGAGTTTATAATAGATGTAAGCTTTGCGGAAGAGTCAGAGGATATATGGGCAGATTCGAGGTTTGCAGAATTTGTTTCAAAGAATTAGCCCAAAAAGGAGAAGTAATGGGGGTCAGAAAATCTTCATGGTAATAACCTATCTATTAGCCTACTAACTTACTAGCTTACTAACCAAACAAATGAATACCGATCCAATAGCAGACTTACTAACGAGAATCCGAAACGCCTCAAGAGTCCAAAAGGAAACTGTAAAAGTTCCCTACTCAAATGTGAAAAATGAAATACTTAAATTAATGCAAAAAAGAGGATTCGTAGCTGATATAAAATTAAACGAAAATGGAGCAGAAAAAGAATTAGAAGTGTTGGTTCCAAAAAGAACTGAACCGATTAATCTAAAGAGAATTTCAAAACCGGGACAAAGGATCTATGTAAAGAGTACAAATGTAAAAAAAGTACTTCATGGACTGGGAATAGCAATCATCTCAACATCAAAAGGGATAATGGATGATTCGGAAGCCAGAAGACAAAAACTCGGCGGAGAACTTATCTGTGAAATTTACTAACTCACCAATAAAATAGTATGTCAAGAATAGGAAGAAAACTGGTCGAGATACCTAATGGAGTAACGGTAACAAAGGATGCCGAAGGAGCATTGACTGTAAAAGGTCCGAAAGGGACTTTGAAACTTATTCCGCATGAACTGATAAATGTGGAAATAAGCGAAAAAGAAATTACAGTTACGAGAAAAAATAACGAGAAGTTGGCAAAAAGCTTACACGGCCTAACTCGATCGAAATTAAACAACATGATAAAAGGAGTATCCGAGGGTTTTCAAAAAACGCTCGAGATTATAGGCGTAGGTTTCCGTATACAACTGCAAGGAAAAAAATTGATCCTAAATTTAGGATATTCTCACCCGATTGAGTTCCCATTACCAGAAGGAATTACAATTGAAATGGAACCGGAGAAAAAGAATGTATTTACGGTAAAAGGGTTCGACAAAGAATTGGTTGGACACACATCGGCAATCATAAGAGGATTCAAAAAACCAGAACCTTACAAAGGGAAAGGTATAAAATACATAGACGAACATATCAGAAGAAAAGCCGGCAAAACAGCTGCAAGTGCAGGTGCCGGAGCATCAGCCGCTTAAACATAATAGTAACTAAACCATGAAAAACAGCAAAGCAGTACAAAAAGCCAGAAGACACGCACGCGTCATTGCAAGAATAAAAGGTGACAAACCACGACTTGTAATATTTAGGAGTATAAAAGCCAATTACGCTCAATTGATTGATGATTCAACGGGAAAGACGATTTGTGCAGCCTCGGATATTAAAATAAAAAAGGGCAAAAAAATGGAGAAGGCAAAAGAAGTCGGATTGGAATTGGGCAAAAAAGCACTGGAAAAAGGAGTAAAAGAATGTGTATTCGACAGGAACGGATACAGGTATCATGGACGCGTTAAGGCAATCGCCGAAGGCGCAAGAGAATCAGGATTGAAATTTTAAATCTTTAATAAAAAACTTAAAGCTATGGGGAAAAAACCTTTCAGTAAAAATAGAGGCCGTGCACAAGAACCAAGAGAATTTGAAGAAGAAGTAATTCAAATTGATCGTGTTACACGCGTTGTAAAAGGTGGACGCAGATTAAGATTCAGAACAACTGTAGTTCTTGGGAATAAGAAAGGAAAAGTTGGAATAGGTATCGGAAAATCAACCGAAGTTCAAGGATCAATTAAAAAAGCTGTTGCAAAAGCAAAAAAGAACATAATCACAATCAACATATATCAAGGAACCATCCCTCACAGAATTCAAACCAAATTTAAAAGTGCAAAAGTTCTTTTAATGCCGGCTTGCGAAGGTACGGGTATTATCGCAGGAGGTGCGATAAGAAAAGTTGTAGAACTGGCCGGAATTCAAAACATCTTAAGTAAATCTTTAGGTTCAAGTAATAAAATAAACTGTGTAAAGGCAACATTAAACGCTCTCGGAAAACTAAGATACAGAGAAGACAGATCGAAGAAAATTCAACCGACAGCAACAGCGGTAGTACCACCAAAAGCACCAATCAAGACGGAAGCAAAGAAACCAATAAAAAATCAGCCATTAATCACTACTAAATAATGAAACTAAATAATCTCAAGCCGGCACAAAAGAAAAAAGCCAAGATGCGCGTTGGTCGAGGTAACGGTTCCGGGAAAGGAACTTTTTGTGGAAGAGGTGGAAAAGGACAAAGTGCAAGAGCCGGCGGAACACTTCGAAGAGGATTCATGGGAGGACAAACCCCATTAATCAGGCAAATGCCAAAATTAAAAGGTTTTACCAATCCAAACAAAATCAGATATCAAGTTGTGAATGTTTTCCAACTTGAAGTTTTTAAAGACGGATCAAAGGTTGATAAAGAGGCTTTAAAAAAGCAAAAATTAATCCAAAATATCGAGAAACCGGTAAAAATACTTAGCCAAGGAGAATTGACAAAGAAACTTACTGTAATTGTGGAAAATGCTTCACTTGGAGCAATTAAGAAAATCGAAAAAACAGGTGGGAAAGTTGAACATCAAGGAAATATTAAGAAAAACCGAAAAATAGCTTTGGCAAAAAAGAAAGAGGAGAAAAAATCCGCAAACAAAGCTAAAAGAGCAAAGAAGTCAAAAAAATAACAAACTGACAGGATGTTTAAATACTTAAGTCAAATATTGCAGGCAAAAGACCTAAGAAATAAGCTGCTTTTTACTTTAGCGATGATTGTTGTATATAGGGCAATATCTCATATCACTATTCCAGGTGTAAATTTGGAAGCTTTACAAGAGGTCTTCGACAGAAATAAAATACTTGGAGCATTCAGTATGTTAACCGGAGGCAGTACGAAAAACTTTTCAATCGTATTAATGGGATTATCGCCATATATCAACGCGGTAATCATTATGCAACTACTAACAGTAATCGTACCGAGAATGGAAGCCTTGTCGAAAGAAGGTGAACAAGGCAGAAAAAAAATCACTCAATACACAAGATGGTTAACGGTACCAATGGCATTCATTCAATCATACGGAATGATACTTTTAATCAATTCTCAATCAAATGCCGAAATCATAACAAATATGGGAAGCCCTGCTGTATTACTTCCAATCATGTTAACAATTACAACAGGAACTTTATTGCTTATGTGGATTGGTGAACTTATAACGGAAAAAGGAATTTCAAACGGAGTTTCAATTTTGATTTTCTCGGGTATTATTGCCGGACTCCCGGGTATGGCGGGACAAGTATTGGCATTGGCGATGGAAGATAATGCTCGCCTTATCCCCTTCACGGCAGGAATTGTAATAACAGTTATGTTAGCAATTGTAATAATACTTGTAACAGAAGGACAAAGAAAAATACCGGTTACTTATGCAGGAAGATCCGGAGTTTCAAAAGGAGAACAAGCATCATTACCGATAAGAATCAATCAAGCCGGCATGATACCGATTATCTTCGCAGTTTCGATGATTACATTCCCGGGAATTTTGGGACAATTCATGGTTAACGGTGAATCAGCCTGGGTAATAAAAACAGGTGAATTCTTACAATCCGCATTCCAAGTTGGAACACCGCTTTACTTATCATCATATGTTCTGTTAATCATTGCATTTACTTATTTTTATGTATCAATCACATTTAATCCAGTTGAAGTGGCGGATAACATACAAAAAAGAGGTGGATTCGTCCCTGGAATAAGGCCGGGGAAACAAACTGCGGAATACTTGCAAAAAGTTTCCAATAGACTAAATCTTTTCGGCGGCGTTTTCATCGCATTCATTGCTGTCATGCCGATATTAATGCAAAAAACTCTCTCTGGTAGTTCTATGGGATCAATCCCAATGTTAATCAGTGGAGCCGGTATGATTATCGTTGTCGGCGTAGTCCTCGAGTTAATCCGCCAAATCAACGCTCAATTGATCATGCATAATTACGAGAAGTTCTATTAGAGCGCAAAGGGGAAAAGCGTTAGCGCTCACTTGCGCCTTATTATAAGTTGTTTTGCGCAAGCAAAACTCAATATTCAGTATTAGATTTTCCTTTTTCAATCTTTTCCCATAAAATGTCACCAACTACAAGTTACTAACTATAAGTTATCATGGACATTATTTTATTCGGCATGCAAGGTTCCGGCAAAGGAACTCAAGGAAAAATTTTTGCGGAAAGACACGGCATACAAGTTTTTGAAACCGGAGCTGAACTTCGCAAATTAGCCTCGGAGAACTCCCCTCTCGGCAAGAAAGTGAAAGAAATAATTGAAGCGGGTCATCTTGTCTCCAATGAAATTGTAATGGAAATAATCGAAAATTTCATGAAAACGATAAAACCGGGGATAACCGTACTGTTTGACGGGATACCGAGAAAAACCGATCAAGCTGAAACATTTGACGCCCTCATGAAAAAACTTGGCAGAGATTTTATCGGAGTGTTAATAGAAATATCTGAAGAATCAGCGATGAAGCGTTTAACGACAAGGAGAATTTGCGGGAAATGCAAAGAAGTTTATCCGGTTCAATACAAAAAAGATTCTTGCGAAAAATGCGGTGGCGAATTGATAACAAGAAAAGACGATAACGCTTCGGCAATTGCAACTCGATTGAAAGCATTTCAAGAAGAGACAATGCCAGTTATTAAAAAATATCAATCTGAAAACAAAATGATTAGCGTGAACGGAGATCAATCAATTGAAAACGTAGACAAAGATCTTGAATCTTCTCTTGCCAGCCTACTAGCGAACTAGCTAACTAATTCTCATGGAAATTCCTATCAAAACACCGGCAGAAATCGAAACTATGCGCAAGTGCGGGAAAATTTTAGGCAACCTTTTGAAAAAATTAAAAGAAAATGCAAAACCAGGAACGACAACTCTCGACCTGGATACACTTGCGCTCCAAATCTGCGAAGAAGAAAACGTAAAACCAGCATTTTTGGGATACAAGGGATATCCCGCTGTAATCTGCTCATCCGTAAACGACGAAGTCGTACATTCAATTCCAACAAAAAGGGAACTAAAACCGGGCGACCTTTTAAGCATAGATTGCGGGGTTGTGTTGGATGGAATGATAACCGACGCCGCAGTTTCACTTATTGTAGAAGGTGAAAAAAAACCGGAAATCGAAAACTTATTAAATACTGCAAAAAAAGCTCTTTCGGCGGGAATAAAACAAATACGACCGGGAAATAAAACCGGCGATATAGGTTTTGCAATTCAAGAAGTTGTTCACAAAGCCGGATATCACATCATAAGAGAACTAACCGGACATGGCGTGGGAAGACGCCTTCATGAACCACCAATAATAAACAACTACGGGAAACGAGGAGAAGGCTTTACTCTAAAACCGGGGATGACCTTAGCAATCGAACCAATAATAGCGGTTGGAACAAGATTTATAAAAACACTCGGAGATAACTGGACAATTGTGACCAAGGACAGTTCTCTAGCCATTCAAATTGAACACACTATCCTGGTAACACCATCCGGAAACGAAATCCTGACATTGTCAAGTTAATCCGAAAAACATGAAAAAAAGCCTTGCAATAGACCACTCGTTACTATAAAATCCAAGAGCTTTTTGTATCAAAACTTGTATTTACAGATTAAGACGCTCCTAAAAACAAATGGGAAAAGACACAATTCAAGTTGAAGGAGTAGTCTTAAATTGTCTACCCAATACAGAATTCGAGGTCAGAGTTAGCGACCCGGCCTACCCGTCAAATCACATAATCAGAGCACATATATCCGGAAAAATGAGAATGAATTACATTCGCATTCTACCGGGCGACAAGGTTACGGTTGATTTAACGCCTTATGATCTAACGAAGGCAGAATTACATTCAGGCATAAATAAGAAAATATGAAAGTACGACCATCAGTAAAGAAAATTTGTGAAAAATGCAGGAGTATCAAACGAAAGGGTGTTCTCCGTGTAATTTGCGAGAACCCAAAGCATAAACAAAGACAAGGATAATTTTAACTTAAAATCATATGGCACGCATTTGCGGCGTAAACTTACCGAGCGAAAAAAGAATTGAAGTTGGCTTAACCTATATTTACGGAATAGGAAGGGATTTAAGTGCGAAAATATTGGATGAACTAAATATCAATAAGAATATCAAGGTAAAAGATTTGAGCGAAGCGGATACAAACAAATTGAGAGAATATATCGACAAAATACCAACCGAAGGAGATTTGAGAAGAAAAGTATCTTTGGATATAAAAAGATTACAG
>Ga0172379_10004330_pt1 | contig 21153 bp, 30 predicted proteins | sample GrowelOW334metaG_FD_119756 | JGI IMG/M metagenome (GOLD analysis project Ga0172379, IMG submission 119756) | Groundwater microbial communities from an aquifer near a municipal landfill in Southern Ontario, Canada - Groundwater well OW334 metaG | ecosystem: Environmental > Aquatic > Deep...
ACATATCCAACTGACGAATAAAGCCCAGCTTTAGAATATATTTTCATCTTCATATCTTTGATCAGCAACATATCCGGGCTGACGTAACACGGAATACCGCCACAACGCCAAGCCCTAACGTTACCAGATATGCAAAAGTTAACGCTATATCTTAAAAATAGAAAGTTACACTCTTTTAAGAAGGGTTTTTTATGTTTATTATTTTCCTTATTATTTATCCTTACGTATGCTCAAGATCAAGCACAATGGAATTTTGTGCTGGTCGATTCAGATTCAATACCATTAACCAAGATGCAAATTTACAAAGGTCTTAAGGCTTTTATTGCAGACAGATGGGATACATCAACTGCATTAAAGAAGGCTGATTTATTGACTGGAGAGATCATTGTTAAAGGATCTGGAATCATTAAGGATACCTTCATGAAGGCAGAATATACGTATGTTTATAATTATTGGATATGGATTAGATTTAACAATTACTACTACAATACTATTATTCATCATATTAACTGTGATTCCGCCTACTCAAAAAGTGGTGGAAATTTATTTAAGAAAATAAGGTCATTTGAATTGGTGCGTGAAAGTGATCGGCGGAAGGTCCGGAAGTTTTTATATTCTATGACCTTCCAAACGAGAATGGGAAAAAACTAGTTGGCGAAATGAGAAAGAAATTGCAAATGGAACTTGATAGCTTTAAAGCTGCATTGCAACTAATTTTAGGCTATTAATGGTTAAATGGAATGGGGTGGATGCACATCTGCTAACTGCGGTCGTTGCGCTATTAACATTAGCTCTCTAATTTCATCATTTCATAGCGCTTTTATTTATATATTAGCTTGACAATTAAACGGTACGCAGTAAATAACAGCCAAGGCTGCGGAACGCTAAACGTAATGCTATCAACAAACAAGAGCCGCCAAACAACTCATGAGAAAATGATCACAATGAAGTTTTTAAAAGGAGTCAACTATTTATGTGTCACCCTTTGTATCGTTTTGGCCATTCTCTTTTTGGTTAACCTGTTTGGCAACTCTTTGTATATATCCGATGGTCGCTTTTTTTCAGCGACACCTCAACTTATTACAATACCCTTCCTGATTATTTTTTCCCTTATTATTTCAACAAAAAGCAATCAGCAAAAAGGGGTTATGTTGTTTGCATTGTTCCTCTCCTTAATTTCAATCGATTGGTTGATCCAATTTCTTCGGCACATGAATAATGAATGGATACCCTTTAGCTGGGTGGTCATCACCAATGCCATAACAGGAACAGTTAATATTAAGGCGTTACAAAGTTTTCCCAGGCAACTTGTAACAGAAGATGCCACCTCCGTTTTTCCTAAAAACAAACTGGTACGTGGATATATAAACTGGGCAATAAAGGACTATACCTGGCTACTTTTCTCCGGTTTATTGGTAGGATTTTCAGTGTTACACATGAGTGAGAGCTGGAGTGATATGCTCATACTACTTACATCCTCGTTATGCATATATGTCAATTATAAACAATCATCTGCTGAAGAAAGACAGAAAATCATGTGGCTTTTCTGGGGTGTAATTTCGTTTACGTTTATAATGAGCATTTATCCTCTATTGCATTTAAGCAGCGGGGAAATTTCGCCCCAGGTAAAACTACTATTTAATATAATGCTGATGCTTGTGCTCCTCCTATCCCTCGTGATGAGTCTGTTCTTTTCTAATACATTTGATACGGGAGTTCTGATTCGGCGAACACTTGTAGATGGGCTTCTTTTTATCCTTATTGTGATCACCTATAATACGGTTGAACACTATTTTTTACATTGGCTTTCACACGAACTCGAAATATCGGATGTTGTATTGTCTTCCTTCTTATCCGGAATATTTGTACTCGCATTTAGTCCGCTTCATCATAAGCTGATGAATTATCTGGAGAGAAGGGTGAAAAAGAAACATGTGGAGCATGCCAAAATCTAGATAGAGATTAAGCACATACGCCTAACAGCCCCCAGCCACTATTACCGTAAGTTCGTTAAGTTCTGGTTTTGCATTTTCGCAGATTTATTATCTTAGTCTGACAATTAAACACTCCGCAAACGGCATCAGCGACTGGGCGCAAAACGTTAGCGGTGATTGTAACGGACGACACAACAGACAGAAAAGCAATATGAAACAGACAATCATTTATTTTGCATTAACAATTTTCACCTTGGCTTCATGCAACAACAAATCTGAAAAGACAAATAATAACCGGATGCCAACAGGAGGCGACAGTTTGATTTTCAAAAGTGGCTTTTCCGATGTGAATGGTCTAAAAATGTATTATGAAATATATGGACAAGGGAAACCACTTGTTTTAATTCACGGTGGTGGTTCAACCATTCAGACAAATTTTGAAAAAATCATTCCGCTACTTGCTAAAAACAGACAGGTGATTGCCCTTGAATTACAAGCTCACGGAAGGACAAACGACCGAAACGCTGACCTTACATTTGAACAGGACGCAGACGATGTTGCAATACTTCTCAAAAACTTAAACATAGACAAAGCTGACTTTTTGGGTTTTAGTAATGGAGGGACAACGACTTTACAAATTGCTCTCAGACACCCTGAAATCGTTCACAAAATGATTTTAGGTTCAGCACTCGCCCGACGCAACGGAGTTCCTGACTGGTTTTGAGGCTTTATGGCGCAAACTAAATTGGAAAATATGCCTGAACAACTAAAAGACGGATACAAAAAAGTTGCGGCTGACACCAATGGTTTACAAGTAATGCACGACAGAGATGCAAAGAGAATGGTAAACTTCAAGGACATTCCAGACGAACAAATCAAATCTATCAAAGCACCGACTTTAATCATTATTGGCGACAAAGACGTTATTACACCAGAACATGCTCTTGAATTGCATAGGCAAATTGCCAACTCGGAATTAGCAATAATTCCGGGCGGACACGGACAATACATTGGAGAAATTACAACAATTACAGCCGATTTTAAAGAAAGCGACTTTGTTGTTCCATTGATTGAAAAGTTCCTAAACAAGAAAGAGAAATAAAACACGACAGCGCTACCTAATAATACAATACGTAATAAAATGACCGAGAAGTTTTCTGCATCAGTTACAATAAATTCCGAACCTTCAAATGTGTGGAAGACTTTAACAGACATTAAATTAATGTCAAAATGGTTGGGCGAACCCGAAATGAACATTGAAGTACAGACTGACTGGGGAATTAATTCACCAATTTATATTCGTGGATTTCATCACATAAATTTTGAAAACAAAGGAACTATACTTAAATACGATAAGGAAAAAAGATTAAGCTTTACCCACCTCAGTTCCGTGTCCAGCCTTGCAGACACAAAAGATAACTATACCATCATTGAATTTATCTTAACTCGCATTGACAAACAAACGCAGTTGACCGTAAACATTGAAAATTTTCCGACAGAAACGATTAGAAAGCATTTGGAATTTTATTGGCGAACAACAGTTTTAACCATAAAAGAACGAACCGAAAATGAAACAACGAACCACTAACAAGGGGATTGCGCGAGGGGGAGGGGGCCATGCTTCGCAGACACATTTACTTAAGCTATAATTGATTTTCAATGGGATTCGTGAATCTTCGATTTGTGCAAGAATGTAAATATTATATCTAATAACGATATAAATATATTGAAAAACGATAAACATATATATTTGCAGGCATAGACATCAAATTTAAAACAGGGTATGAATAAATTTTCAACAGTATTTCTTCGAATCGTAATTGTCATTGTGGGACTAGCCGTTCTCTCTTTGTGTGTATTTGCCTTTCCTCATATCGGTGAGGGTTGGACAGCCGAATTTCCGCAGGAACCAAAGTCAGGTTATTGGGTGATGGCATCGCTTTATGCAGCTGTCATTCCATTTTTTCTTGCATTGTATTTTGGTGTAAAACTCCTCTCTTATATCGAATTGAACAAGGCATTTTCTGAGGATTCGGTTCGTGTCCTGCAAAAAATAGTGTATTGTGCTGTGGCTATGAGCATCGCACTGATGGTATATATGCCGGCTGCCTACCATTTTGCCGAGATAGACGATGCACCGGGAGTGATAATTTTTGCATTTGCATTTGCCTGCGTGCCTTTGGTGGTAGCGGTTTTTGCCGCTGTACTCAAAAAGCTTTTGCAAAATGCAATTGATTTTAAAAACGAAAACGATTTAACTGTTTAATCTATGCCAATTATTGTAAACTTAGACGTGATGATGGCAAAACGCAAAATATCACTGAACGAATTATCTGAAAGAGTTCATTTGACGTTGTCCAACTTATCTATTTTAAAGACGGGAAAGGCTAAAGCAATTCGTTTTAGTACACTAGAAGCAATATGTAAAGCGTTAGACTGCCAACCAAGCGACATCTTAGAATATGTCAGTGATAAAAAAGGAATTTCGAGCCGGTAATATAGATTTTGCGTGTCTTGGCCTTTCGATTAAATGCACCCAAAACTCCTACATTGTATCTACTAAACAATATTGGTAAATGACCGGAAATCGATAATAGAATTTACATCATGACAACAACCAATCTTTCATATCGCTTAGGGACAATGACTGACATTGACCAGTTACATGAACTTAGCATTATTGCATACGGACAATTCGAAAATACTTTAACACCGGACAACTGGCAAATTTTTAACGCCAATTTGCAAGACAGACAGAGAGTCATTAACATTCTTAAAATAGCTAAATGTTTTGTGTGCCTTGACAATGACAAAATAATTGGTGTTGCATATTTAATCCCAAGTGGTAATCCTACAGACTTATTCAAAGCTGAATGGTCTTATATAAGAATGGTTGGTGTTAATCCAAAATATCGGGGACAAGGCATTTCAAAAGTACTTACAAAAATGTGCATTGACTTTGCTAAACAAAACAACGAGAAGACCATTGCGCTTCACACCTCTGAGTTCATGGACGCTGCAAGACACATTTACGAAAGTTTAGGTTTCAGAGTCTTTAAAGAAATTCCACCTTTGTTTGGTAAAAAATATTGGTTGTACACGTTAGACCTAGACTGACCATGTTGTGCGCGGCCACCAGAAGGCTACACCAGGTTTAATCAACAGCAGGTGACGAAAAAACTTCGGAGGCAGTTATAATTATTATATTTATCAACTATGGACAAATACAAAGAAACATTTGAAACCTGGAACAATATTGCTTCACTCTATCAGGACAAGTTTATGGATTTGGACTTGTATAATAAAACCTATGACTTCATTTGCGATTCCATTGATAAACCCAATGCAAAACTTTTGGAAATCGGTTGCGGTCCCGGAAATATCACTAAATACCTGATTTCTAAACGACCGGACTTTGACACTTTTGGAATTGACATTGCACCAAAGATGATTGAGTTTGCTAGGCAGAATAACCCCACAGCACATTTTGCTGTTATGGACAGCCGGCAGATTAATACGCTCGACACAAAATATGATGGAATTGTTGCTGGGTTTTGTTTGCCATATTTGTCGCAGACCGAGAGTAATGAACTCATTGCAAACGCCTATGAATTATTAAACGCGAATGGCTTGATTTATTTGAGTTTCGTAGAAGGCGATCCGGAAAAATCCGATTTTAAATTAGGTAGTGGTGGACGGGTTTATTTTTATTACCATCATTTAGACGATATTAAATCGCAACTGTGTAGTTTTAAATTTGGAGCAATAAAAACATTCAAAGTGAAGTATAAAACTTCGGAAACTGATTTTGACTTTCATACGATACTAACGGCAAGAAAAAATGCAGTATAGCCCGCAACCATCGCCATAATCCGGGCAGAGCCAAATTCCTTGTAAAAGAGATTTTAATATATTTGATTCACCACTGCATGATTGAACCAGAAATTCAAATAGCTCAGCACTTTGAAAAGTTTATCAAAGTAAGCGACTCATTGAGATCGGAACTTGTAAATCGGGTTACCGTAGTAACATTTAAAAAAAACGATTTGATTATTGATGCTAATGGAATTAATACAAAGAGTTATTATATATTAAACGGACTCACCAGGACATATTTTATCAAGGATGGAAAAGAAATAAATGAGTATTTCTCATCAGATCATGAATGGGCTAATTCTCCAAGAAGCTGGAGAACAGGGAAACCGGATATGTATTATGTTTCGGCAATTGAAAAAACAATTGCGTTATGTATCACTGTAAAGGATATGGTTTTTTTGTTCGACAACTTTCCTGAACTGGACAGATATGGAAGATTATCAATGACAACCTTGCTTGATCATTTAATGGAGCGTATTACCTCCTTTCGCTTTACAACAGCAAAAGAGAAGTATGTTCATTTTAAACAAACCTATCCAGGCATTTATCACCGGATCCCTTTAGGTTTTGTGGCTTCATACCTGGGGATTTCACAGGAGACGTTGAGCCGACTGAGGCAGGAGAAATAGTTTTTGATCTAAGTCAAAGGAATTGGAATGGGTAACCTGTTGCTTTGCATGACTTAAATGATAAAGATAAATATGGAACCAAGAATTGAAACCTTGCGCGAAAAAAAGTTAGTAGGGATGACTTTAACCATGAGCTTATCCAATAATAAAACAGGTGAATTATGGAGGAATTTCATGCCCCGGCGAAAGGAAATTAGTAATAATCTGTCAAGCGATTTCATTTCAATGTCTATTTACAAACCCAATCATTTTACCGATTTTAAACTAACGAATGAATTTGAAAAATGGGCTGCGATTGAAGTAAGGGATTTTGAAAGTGTACCTAAAGATATGCAGACATTTACGTTGAAAGAAGGACTTTATGCTATTTTTGATTATAAGGGTTCAAGCACTGACACAGCTATTTTTCAATATATCTTTGGCTTGTGGATTCCAAATTCAGATTATATGCTGGATGACAGACCTCATTTTGAAATATTGGGAGATAAATATAAAAATGCTGACCCGGATTCAGAGGAGGAGATTTGGATCCCGATTAAGAAAAAATAATTGCCCACACTTAAAAGCAGATATATTCAATGGGTCATAAAGATCGATATTCAAGGTTTTGTCATACTTTTTGACGTGAAAATGAAGCGCCCCGTTATCTGCTTCTGAATTTACTCCAAACCATCAGGCGTTAGATAACAACCATGCTTTAAGAACTATATCTTCCTGTCAATTTATTATCCTGAAAGATAATTGCAAATAAATTTGCGCAACTCAAAAGTTGCATATATATTTGCAACCTACAAGTTGCATAAATTATTTGGTAAACATGAAACAGGATCTCTTTCAAGCCATAGCCGACCCTACGCGCCGGGCAATTTTAACGTTGCTTGCTATGCAGGCATTAACACCGAATGCAATGGCTGAAAAATTTGATATGAGCCGGCAAGCCGTTTCAAAACATATTAAAGTATTGCAAGATTGCGAATTGATTAAACCGGAACAATCGGGCAGAGAAATTTATTATCATTTCAATCCCAAAAAGATACAAGAGTTTGACCATTGGTTGTCGAAATTGAGAAAAATGTGGGAAACGCAGTTCAATCAACTGGATGAAGTATTATTAATCCTAAAAAACAAGAAAAAATGAACAGTAATTTATTATTTGACTTCATTGTCGACAAAGAAAACAATACGGTAAACATAAAGCGTGAATTTTCGGCTGAACTTGAATTGATCTGGGAAGCGTGGACAAACCCTGAAATTCTGGACCAATGGTGGGCACCAAAACCGTACACAGCCAAAACAAAATTTATGGACTTCAAAGTTGGCGGACGTAGATTTTATGCCATGGTTAGTCCGGATGGAGTGGAGCTGGGTTGGCAAATACAGGCCTATACTTCGATAAGCCCGAAAACCAATTTTAAATTTTTAAGTGCATTTGCCGATAAAGATGAAAATCCACATTTGCCCGGTTCAAATTGGGATTTAAATTTCAGTGAACTAAACGGAACTACAACCGTTAAAATTTCTATATACAATGAATCCCGGGAGAGAATGGAGAAGATGATTGAAATGGGATTCAAAGATGGCTTTACACTGGGATTACAACAACTAGACACATTATTATTAACCTTAAAAATATGAAAATGGTAACATTAAAAAGTATCGGGGCTGTTGTTGCGGGTTTTGCAGCAATAGTCATTTTATCCATGTTGACTGACCTTATGTTAGAAAAAACGGGCAATATGAAAACAGAACCTTTTGACGAAAATCCGGTTTGGTTGATTGCCATTATTGCAGCGTATAGAACAGTTTATAGCACATTTGGTTGTTATCTGGCTGCACGCCTTGCTCCCGGCAAACCCATGAAACATGCCATTATTCTGGGAATGATCGGAGTTGTGCTAACCATTGTTGGATTAATAGCCATGTGGGATATTCCACCGCGTTGGTATCCTGTTTCACTCATCGTATTAACAATGCCTGCTGCGTGGCTTGGTGGAAAAATGGCGATAAAAAAGTAATTTAGTATGAACGTTCCATTAATGACTTTGTTAAACAAAGTTAATCATGACAGATAATAACAATTTGAAAGTTTAATTTAGACACATTATGAAAAAGTTGCAATTCAAAATAAGTATCCAAGCACCAGTAAACAAGGTATATGATTTTATGCTTGGACTCACCAGTAAATCAACCTATGAACAATGGACAGCATTGTTTAACCCTACATCGACCTATGAAGGAAGCTGGGAGAAGGGAAGTAAAATACTCTTTATCGGAGTAGGAGAGGATGGTGAGAAAGGAGGTATGGTTTCCAGGTTAGCTGAAAACATTCCGAATCAATTTGTTTCCATTCAGCATTATGGGCTTGTAAAAGGGGATCAGGAAATTACAGAAGGACCGGAAGTGGAAAAATGGGCGAATGGATTTGAAAATTATAGCTTCGAAGATAACAACGGGACTACAACCGATACCGTTGACCTCGACACTACAGAAGATTTTATAAGTTATATGAACGAGTCCTACCCTAAGGCGCTCGACAAATTGAAAGAAATTTGTGAAAAATAGCATTTAGCATTTCTTAAAATGTCAAGTGAATAAAGACACCCTATGAACGCAGTTTGACTATTGGGTTAAAGCACTTCTGTGAAAATTACAACATATCAGCAAACCGCATGGTAAGTTATGCGTAAATAGCCAACCTTGAATAACCATTATAATCGGATATGAGAAAAGTAATTGCAGCAATTAATATGACATTGGACGGATATTGCGACCATACGGCAGTAACTCCCGACGAAGAAGTTCATGATCACTATGCCAACCTGCTAAGTAATGCAGGAGTGCTTCTGTATGGAAGAATAACCTATCAGCTCATGCAATTCTGGCAAACGCTCCTGATCAATCCTTCCGGTGAAAAATCAATGGATGATTTTGCATTAGCCATTGACAAAATTCCAAAGATTGTTTTTTCAAATACGCTTAAAGATTTGGGATGGGACAGCGCAAGATTGGCAAGTCAATCGATTGACAAGGAAGTTTCAGCACTTAAACAAGAATCAGGTAATGACATTTTTATTGGCAGCCGTAGTTTAATAATACAGCTCATGAAGCTAAACCTGATTGATGAGTTACAACTCATGGTTCACCCTGTTGTTGCAGGAGGAGGGCTGCCATTGCTTGAAAACATGAACGACAGAACTTTTCTTAAGCTCACGAAAACGAAAACCTTTGGTAGTGGTGCAATTGTGCTTTACTATGAACCGGCAAATGAAATTGCGAAGAACCGCTAACAGGGTATAAACATATAATGGAACTGAGTTTTTATGCTTCAAAAAGAGAAACTGCATGAGCCGACGTTCCTCCACAACCTGCACTGCGCCTATACCTGGTCGAATGGCAATTAATTTTATCCGAAAACTATGGACAATAGAATTGAACATCTGAAAGATTTTTTTAACCTTTATGCTGTCAGGTTCAACAATGCACTAAATGATGCCACACCCGACATTGAAGGGACTGTAAATTCATTCTCGAATTGCTTTATAGCAGCAAGCCCAATGGCGATTGCTTGTGGTTACAACAACGAAGAGTTTAAAGCTGCAATCTCGCAAGGGTACGCATTTTATAAGAACATTGGCGTAAAAACAATGGACATTGTTTCGTTGGAGACAATAACTTTGGACAATTTACACGAAATGACCAAAGTTCGTTGGAAATCCAGTTTCGTCAAAAGGGATAATTCAAAAGGCAGTATAGAATTTGAAAATTTCTATTTTACCCAAACAAAGAAAAATGAATCTAAAATCTTTTCTTACATAACAGGTGACGAACAAGCAGCATTGAAAGAGATTGGATTAATCTAATATATGGTTAACCGACAAGCAAAGGGTACATGCACAATGAATTGACATTAGTGCCTTTACACTATCGCAGCGGAGCATAATGGAGATATTAGAGCCGAATGGCATAATCAAATGAAGATTGCCGGAAGTGAATATACAGCCTTGAGTTGAGCTATAAACAAAGCATCGGTTTGGGATTTTATACCTGAATTGCAACATGGAAGTTTAGGCACGGGACTTACATAAAATTATAGTATAAAGTACAAGAGAGAAAAGGATCACAGGATAGTTTTGAAATTTGATGTCCATTTTTATTTATATTAGTCCGACAATTAATTCTTAACCAATTGATTTACCTAAAACAAGGTACACAAATGAAGAAAAAACTACCTTTTCCCATTATAATGGTTGCGGTTGCAATGATCATTTCAGCATGTGATTCAACAAATAACAAAACTCAAAATATGAATGATAAAGTAATGCAAACGAACTCTACTTCAAATATGGCTGACCTTCAACGTGCCAATGATCAATTGTATGCAGGGCTAAATGACCTGTTTAAGGGTGATGTGGAGCCCCTCAACAAGCTTTGGTCACATTCTGAAACCATAACATATATGGGACCCTTTGGAGGTTGTCTTACCGGTTGGAAAGAGGTGAAAGAAGAATTTCAGAAGGTTGCTGCCCTTAAGTTAGGCGGAAGCATTAGCAGCAAAGACTTAAAAGTATATGCCGAAACCAATTTAGGATATACGAGTTGTGTGGAAGAAGGTGAGAATATAGGTCCTGATGGTAAACCGGTTAAAGTAAGTCACAGAGCCACCAATATTTTTCATTTGGAAGATGGGGAGTGGAGATTGGTTCATCATCATACCGACATTTCTTCACAGTTGGAAGTGGCTTATGACATGGAATTAAAATAGATACAGCGTTAATATTAAGGAATAGGTTTCTTACGGGAATCAGGAAGAGCACTGCCAGGATGTGGAAATTTCGGATGGCAGTATCAAGGCTTTTGAAAATTCGCGTATCAGGACACTTTTTGAGTGAGGACGCATATCAATCGTGTTAGTATTAAAAATTAAACCATATGAGAAAAATAATATCCTTTATGCACATATCCCTCGACGGTTTTGTAGCCGGGCCGAATGGCGAATTGGACTGGGTGAAGGTGGATGAAGAACTCTTTGAATATGTAGGCCGGAGAATCAGCTTAGGCGATACTGCCCTGTATGGAAGGGTAACGTATGAGATGATGGAAGGTTATTGGCCTACCGCAGGTGATAAACCAACAGCAACGAAACACGACAGGGATCATGCAAAATGGTATAAGCAAGTGCATAAAGTTGTCTTGTCTAAAACATTGAAGGAAGCGTGTCTGACCAATACAACAATCATTAACGATAATCTTGCAGACCGCATTAATTCAATTAAACAGCAGGATGGCAATGAGATCCTGCTCTTTGGGAGCCCAACAGCAACGCATGCACTAATGCAGCAGAACTTAATTGACGGCTATTGGCTCTTTGTGAATCCGATTATTCTTGGAAAAGGAATTCCTTTGTTTGTTGACATAAAAGAAAAAATAAGCCTAAAGTTATTAAGTACTCATCCGTTAAACAACGGAGTAGTAGAACTGAATTACACAGTGGACTGATCGTTTAACTCATGCGCATAACCATTGTATAACATGATGAGCACAGAAGACCAAATCAAAACGTATATCAACAGTCAACCTGAACCAAAACGTACGGATCTGCAAGCATTGCACCAACGCATACTTCAGCTGTTTCCGAAGGGTAAGTTATGGTACTTAGATGGCAAAGACGAGAAAGGTAAAGTGGTAACGAATCCCAATATTGGTTATGGAATGCAAACCATAAAATATGCTGACGGAAAATCCAGAGAGTTTTATCAGGTTGGGATCAGTGCCAACACTAGCGGTATTTCTGTCTACATCCTTGGTATTGACGATAAAACGTATCTGTCCAAAACATATGGAGGTAAGATTGGAAAGGCCAGCGTAACCGGGTATTGCATCAAATTCAAAGCTTTAAAGAATATACAAGTGAATGTGCTTGAAGAAGCTATTCGCTTTGGAATTGCGATTCATTCGAACTAGTTGGCTTTGAATGAAAATTAAGAGTTAAACGAAACATTGAGGCAATGACTATTAAGAGAGCAATAAGTTCTGACCATTTGATTTTAACGGATATAACAAAAAAAGCAAAAGCCTACTGGGGCTATTCGGATGAACAAATGGAAAAGTGGTCAGACATTTTGACCATAACATCTGACTATATTGAAAAGAACAGTGTTTACAAATTATGCATTGATACTGCGACTATAGGTTACTATTCTTTTTTTGAACCCGATGAAGGAACAGTTGAGCTCGACAATTTATTTTTATTTCCGGATTATATTGGAAGTGGATTAGGAAGGCTATTGATTGTTGATTTTATTGAAAGAATGAAGGCAGCGAACATAAAATACATAGTTTTGGAGGCGGAGCCAAAGGCAGAAGGCTTTTATGAAAAGTTTGGTTTTGTTAAAGTAGGACAAGTTGAATCGAGCATTGAAAACAGATTTCTATTCAAAATGAAGTTAAAAATAGCAGGATATTAAAAGTATCATATCAAAATGAGAATTGGATTCTTCCGTTAGTATAAAGCACCGGTAATTTGTTCTGCTTCAGTTATCCTATCTGAAATTGGCAACAATTGTACGAGTTGGAACGTTTTATTTCTTGTTTGAAGGCCGAAAGGGAAATTTCAAGGGTATTATCATATCAATCTTAAACACACTCTAAAATGAATGAAACTATATTGAATTGGGGAGAACTTATCATTCCTTGGCTTTTATCGCATGGTATCAAAATTATTCTGATTGCTTTAGTCGCTTATATTTTAAACAGACTGACCAAAAGATCCATAGAAAAAATTGTAAAAGTTGTGGTTGTTTCTGATAAGTATTTGTCGAGGCAAGCAGAGGAGATGAGAGAAAACACGCTAATACGCATTTTCTCATGGACAGTGAAAATAATCATTCTGCTTTTGGCGATGCTGATGATTTTACAGGAAATCGGTATTCCAATCGGACCCATTTTGGCCGGTGCAGGAATAATCGGGCTGGCTGTTGGGTTCGGAGGGCAATACCTTATCCGGGATATTATTTCAGGTTTTTTTATCATTCTTGAAAATCAGTATCGTGTAGGCGATGTGGTTAATTTCGACGGTACCGGTGGATTGGTAGAGGATATCAGTTTGCGCATGACAACTTTAAGGGATTTGGATGGAACGGTTCATCATATTCCCCACGGGGAGATCAAACGGGTAGCCAATCTTTCAAAAGATTTTGCACGGATCAATTTAAATTTAGGAATTTCATATAACTCAAAACTCGACCATGTAATTCGTGTTGTAAATCTGGTGGGAAATGAATTGGCCAATGATCCCTTATGGCAAGAATACATTATAAAACCACCACAATTCTTACGCATTGATGATTTTGCCGATTCCTCCATTGTAATTAAAATTTTGGGAGAAACGCAACCTCTTAAGCAATGGGAAGTAACAGGTGAGCTCCGTAAAAGAATTAAATTTGCCTTTGATCTGGAAGGAATTGAAATACCTTTCCCTCAAAGAGTTATTCATCAGGTTAAATAAACTGAATTGTGCAAAGGATAAGAGCAAACAATAAATTAATGCCATAGACAATTCAGCATACCGGTATGCACGGAATTAGTATTTTTGTTTTCAATTATTTACCACCACTAAATCATTCCTTATATGACAGACAATAATGTAACCTTGCACAGAGTGCTGACTGCATCTCCCGAAAAAGTATACCGCGCCTTTACCGATGCAAATGCAATGGCTGCGTGGCTTCCACCTTACGGATTTCTCTGTGTTGTGCACAAGATGGACGTGAAAACAGGCGGCAGTTTTAAAATGTCGTTTATAAATTTTACGACCGGCAACAGCCATTCCTTTGGAGGAGACTATCTGGAGTTGAAGCCAAATGAATTTATAAAATACACCGACACTTTTGACGACCCGAATTTACCCGGAGTTATGACCACTTCGGTTTGGCTTAAAAAGGTTTCGGCAGGTACAGAGATGAAAATTCTTCAGGAAAATATTCCGGCCGCAATTCCAGTTGAAATGTGTTACCTGGGTTGGCAGGAATCACTGGAGAAATTGAAAAAGCTGGTAGAGCCGGAGATTCCGGACGCACCTTAAAGCTGTGATTAGGTGAAGTAATTTTGTTTCTGCATACGATTTGCATCTTTCATTCGCATTTTAGAAATAGTAATGAGTGGCAGAAGTAATTCAAAAGCTTAATTCTATCTTGTTCCCCGATCAAACCTGATTTTGTATGTGGATACCAATATTGTGTTCAATTACCATCATATTGTATGGAGGAAGATGGTATGGATGGGTAAAATTCGGCATTACAGGTAACTATAATGACCGGTATAATGTGCGCAGAAAACACAGGGATGACCAATCTGCTATTGAAACCTTATTGCACGAGAAGTACCGGTATTATAGAAACCTTTCACCCAAGGCCAAAAATAAATTTCTGGCCCGGTTATGCAAAGTGTTGGAACAATCAGAGTTTGCTGGTCATCATGGGCTTGAAATTACGGATGAGATGAAAGTCTGTGTTCTGTTTTCAAAAATACAACTTACATTCGGGCTCAGGCGTTTTCATTTCAAACGATTCAAGAAGTTTATCCTCTATCCTGAGTCTTTTTATTCGCGGTACTTTGAAAGTTATTTGAAAGGCCTTACATCCGGTGCAGGATTTGTTTCTTTCTCCTGGCATGACTTTCAGGAGGGATACCTGGTTCATAACGACAAATTTAATCTAGGGCTGCATGAAATGGCGCATGCCTTAAGATTGGAATTACAACATACCGAATACCCGGGTTGGAAAACCATATACTTAAATGGTAAAATGGATCAGAAAGCATTGGAAGAAATGAAACTTGCAGAAAGGGATGTACCCAATATTTTAAGAGAATATGCATTTACCAGCAAGGAGGAATTCTTTTCTGTTTGTGTGGAATATTTTTTTGAGGTTCCGGAGTTACTAAAAGCACATAAGCCTGAAATATTTGATACGCTTTCAGGTATGCTAAATCAAAACCCGATGCATATTCATTCAGATTATAGCTTGTCAGCCGAAATGTGACTTCGGATTTAATTTTAAGGTGGAGACAGTTAGCCTTCTTTTTACTTAACAATCCTATTTTTGTTATGAAGAGTCAAAATGTGTTCTTAATACATACTATTAATGAATTGAACTACCAATGAGAAAAATAGTTGTCTTATCCATGATTACCCTGGATGGGGTCATGCAAGCCCCCGGAGGAACCAATGAAGATAAATCAGAAGGTTTCCGGTTTGGAGGATGGACTGCACCATACGGCGACGAGGCCTATAACAAAGCGGTGCAAAAGGAACTTAAAGAACCGGCAGATTATCTGCTGGGGAGAAAAACGTTTGAGATCTGGGAGGGGTACTGGCCCCAACATGCCGACTTTTGGCCCGGGATCAATACAGGAACAAAATATGTGTATTCCAATACCAGGAAAAAATCGGATTGGGAGAATGCTGTCTTTATAAACAGCCTGGCAGCCATCAGGAAACTAAAAAAGTCAAACGGTCGCGACATTCAGGTTTGGGGGAGCAGTAAGCTGGTTCAGTTGCTACTTAAACATGATTTGGTAGACGAAATCAAACTTAAAATTCATCCCCTCACATTGGGTAAGGGCAAAAAGTTATTTGATTCCGGTACCATTCCGGCTGCATTTACACTCACGAAAAGTGCAGTTACCACAAAAGGTGTAATTATTGCTTATTACAAACGTGCCGGAAAAGTTCAAACCGGTACGATTGAAGTTTAAGGGTAAATACATTTGAATTGAACAAGTTCTTCCAAAGAATATGGTAATATTATTTATAGTTTCAGAGGGATCTCTAACGCAAGGCCGGTTTGGATATCAGGTGCGTTATTCACTTTAAAGTCTTCGTTGATATAAACCATCCATGTCCATTTTTTACCAAATGCAAAAAATACAGACCAGTTCTGACTGCTCCGGTACAAATGGGTAAGTGCCATATGCCAATGTGAACTCAAGCGGTTTCCAACCGGCGTGATTTGATCAAAAGAGGATAATGGATTATAAGGACCCAGATAATAAAAATCCAATCCCAGTTCCCAGAAACGATATCGGTTTAATGTTTTCCGGTAGCTGAATAACCATTCAGTGGTCGGAAGATTTTTACCTTCTATAAAATCGGCTGTTGCATTCAAATCAAAGAGGTGTTGCCGCATTAAACTTACGGCTACAGCTACGCTTAATGTGTTTGCCTTACCAACAGGATATTGTTTGAAAACTCCAACCGATATTCCTGCATCAATTCCCCGGTTATATGCGGTAGTATTGAGTCCCAGGTGCATTCCCGTTTGTAAATAAATACAGTGTTGTTTAAACAGATTGAAGTCTGGATAATAAATAAGATCTGTTGTGATTCCGGCAACAACAAAATTACCCTTCTGAAAATGTACCGGAGTGCCATCCGGACCCTGATAATAAATTTCAGCCTGATTCAATCCGTATTGTTTACGTGCGAAAGGATCTGTACCTCCGGCCACATGCTCGTGGAAAGATTCGATGAAGCCATCTCCGGTGAGCAGGGTCGTAGGGTCGCTGCCACCGGTTAGCAAAAAGTTTCGCATGCCAACACTCAACTCCAGTTTACGGCTGATTCGAAAATGAGCCTGCAACTGAATCGTTTTAATCACTCCATCAGCGCGAAAAACCATCGAATCGTAATTGCGGGGCATGCCCTGAAAAACAGAATCACGCTGATGCCAGGGAAAAGAGCTAAGGTGATCTACAGCTTGTGGATCTTGGGGTAAATACCCGCGTACCTCCGGTAACCAGATATTAGCGCTCCCCAGATCGATCTGAACAGTTGTGTTCGAAACTGGTTCGCTGTTAAACCGATGATTGATCCGGTAAAGCAACAAGCCCAGCGGATGCGCTGCCACCATATTGGGCTTATGTATACGCAGCATGTTTGTATAAGCAGAATCAGGCACCTGCGCCTGGAGATGCAGTGTAAATCCCGTAAACAGGATGATGCATCGTATAACCTTTTTGTGCAGGAAATTCATACTCCTGCAATTGCTACCCTGTATGCGTTCATTTGAAAGTATTAGCCAGGATCATTTTGCACAAGATAAAAATGCAAGTTGATTCGATATTCAAGATAATCAAAAAGAAGGATACAAGTGGCAGGAACGTTTAGGTTTTAGCTAAAATACCGGCCAACAACTGCATTTAATAAGCTTGATATTGCATTTGAATCTCTGATATATCTTGTATTGCCAACAACAGTAGATTTTCTTATTCATAATTTCAGTCCATTGTTAAGAAGGGTTAAATCACAGATTTTTATAATTTGCACCTGAAACAACCGAAATGAAATTTACAACCTTGTTCAATTCCAAACGAAAGGAATATATAACCTATGGCATCTCCATGGCTTTGGTTTTGTTTCTGCTCAAGATGCTCGAGGCTCATTTCATTGTGTTTAATTACCGTCTTGATTTGTTTATTGGTGCCATTGCAATCGTGTTTACCGTGCTGGGAATCTGGATAGCACTTAAACTGGTTAATCCCAGAGTAGAGACACGCATTGTAGAGAAGGAGATTTTTATTGAAAGGGGGATTCCAACGGAGATCAATCAGGATGAAATTGCAAGGCTGGGAATTAGCCGGCGTGAAATGGAAGTGCTAAACTTAATGGGGAAAGGATTGAGCAATGAGGAGATTGCAGCAAAATTGTTCATCAGCTTGAATACGGTTAAAACACATTCGTCGAATATTTTTATGAAACTGGATGTAAAAAGAAGGACGATGGCTGTGGAAAAGGCTAAACAATTGAGTATCATTCGTTAGATCGGCTCATGCTTTAGTATGAAATTGAAAGACTAGTACCAAATTCACCCGAAAGTGTGAAGGATTTTGATGCGGGCCTTTGTTCATTTGCTTCATGTTTAATATTTAAAAATACACATTATGAAAAGAAACAGTTTAGTATTCGGAGTAATCTCCGGAGCAATCATCAGTACTTTTATGGCCATTTCTATGGCGGTAATGTCGTGCAGCAGTGGCGATATGGAAGGCAGCGGCACCAGTATGGTAATTGGCTTCAGCGCCATGGCAGTAGCCTTCTTCTTTATTTTTGTGGGCATTAAAAATTTCCGCGACAAGCAGAATGGAGGAACCATCACCTTTGGGAAAGGATTTTTGCTCGGCTTATGGATCAGCTTGATTGCATCCACCATGTATGTAATTACCTGGGGGGTGGAATTCCATTTCTTTATGCCCGATTTTATCGATAAGTACTCGGATATGCAGGTAAAGCAATTGCGGGATAGCGGCATGACAGGAGCTGCACTCGATGAGGCGATTAAAGGAATTGAAACAAACAGCTACAACTACAAACACAATCCACTCGTATTTGCCGCATTCACGTATATGGAAATACTTCCGGTTGGCATTATTATTACACTAATCAGTGCATTGATTCTGAAGCGGAAAACGGCCGTAGCCGCCTGAGAATAAAGATTTCAACGGATCTGCATGAAGAAAGGTGAAGTCGGGGATCAGGTCAAACTTCTTTGACTCACCTGCTCCACATCTGAATTGGAAGCATTCAAGTCATTCAGAAACTGTGACAGCTTTTTGTTGAAGATTTCTGGTTGTTCCAGATTGGATACATGTCCTGCTTTTTCAATTACATGCAGTATCGAATTGGTTATTGTGGCATACATATATTCCGACTGAATCAATGGGGTAACGGTATCTTCTCTGCCGCAAATGATCATGGTAGGTATTTGTATTGCACCGAGTGTTGCACAGGTGTCGGTACGTCCGGCTAATGCAGTTAAACCCGCTGTGATAATATGGGGAGAGTTGGCAAATACCACTTTCCTTAAATCTTCTACCAATGCCTTTTTTGTGTTTAATGAATCTTTGCAGAAAACGCTTTGTAAAAAACCTTCGTTGAATTCATTCACGCCATTTGTATTTATATCTTCTATGGTTTTAAACCGTTTCTCTTTCACTTCGGGTGTGTCGGCAATGCATTGCGTATCGCATAGTATCAACGCCTTAAAGCGATTTGGATAGCGGTGATTTGCATTGAGCGTAATAAATCCTCCCATGGAGAGACCGCATATGATGGCTTTTTCAATCTTTAGTTTGTCCATGAATTGTATCAGGTCGTCGGCAAACAAATCCATACTCAGGGCTGATTCTTCATCGGTAGATTTTCCGAATCCCCGGATATCACAGGCAATTACGCGGTTCGACGATTTTAAATATTCGAGTTGGGCTTTCCACATCGATTTGTTGAATGGATACCCGTGCAAGAAAATGACCGGTACGTTTTTCTCTCCCAAATCATCGTACGATAAGTTGAAGTGGTTTACTGTGGTGGTTAAATTGTAACCTTTGGTAGCTGTTTCCATAATGGTTTAAAATATTTCTTTGGTAATATGATCAGGATCTGCTCCCAAATGGATCAGTTGAGCCTCTACATCTTTGATCATGGGAGGTGGACCGCAGATATAGAATTGTTGACTAAAGTCTTTCACAATGGTTTTAAGCAGTTCTTCCGTTACTCTTCCGTGATGATATCCTGCAAGCTGTTCATCCGACAGTATGTTTACAAAGGCATCGCCGAGTAAATCTCTGAATTCGTCTTCCAGTATGATGTCTGCTTTCGTTTTATTGGCAAATACAAGCATGTTTTTTCCGATTTCATTTTTCGATTTCAGGTCTCTGAAAATGGAAATAAAGGGGGTAACACCGGCTCCTCCTGCTATAAATACGCCTTCACCTTTATAGGCAATGGCACCAAATACTTCATGCAGCACAATTTCGTCGGCTTGCTTTAACTGCAGCATTTCGTTGGTAACGCCATCTTGTTCCGGATACGTTTTTATGGTAAACTCCAACGCATCGCCGGTTGGTAAATTTGTAAAGGTAAACGGCCTTTCTTCCTTCAGCCAGCCACTTTTGTTGATGGCAATATTGGCAGCCTGACCGGGGGTGAAGTCTATACCTTCCGGTTTATTGGTTATGATGCGCAGCACGTCGTGTGTTACGTGATCAATTGATTCAATTTTGAGTATGTGATTTCCCATTTTGTTGTTATTTAAACCTATTCCGGTAGTTGAAAACGCGCACAACAAACGTCATGAATAAATGGCAGGAATGAATTACACGATTTGCAGCAGTAGTTGTATAATTGACAGGATGATTGTTGTTGAATGTCAAATTGTGTGTTCGACATTGCATTCAGATCCATTCCATTTACTTGCAGCGACAAGGATTTTTATAAGAATCGACCTGTGCTTTTACACTATCTGAAAAAAATGTATTTTCGATTCAAACACGGATGAATGATTTGTTTTCAAAACCCTTGTTCAACAGGAACAATTGACTTTCCTAAATAATCAGTTCTATACATTGAAGAATTTATACCTGCTTATCTTTATCATGGTAACCGCCTTTCGGGGTGGTAGAGTGGATGCGATCAGGGATCAGGTAAAGCCTGAGGCGCAGCAGCAGAGAGTTTGGGTAATCCGGCATGTGAACATCATTCCAATGACAGCGGAAAATAAAGTGATTGAAAATGCTACTGTGCTTATTCGAGGTAATCATATCATTTCAATCAATGGAGCAGTACCCGATTCGGCTGAAATCATAGACGGGAAAGGGAAATGGCTCATACCAGGACTGATCGATATGCATGTGCATATTCCGGTTGACGGACACTTCAATAC